>Ga0181605_10000092_pt1 | contig 81996 bp, 73 predicted proteins | sample 041ome_11_FD_148676 | JGI IMG/M metagenome (GOLD analysis project Ga0181605, IMG submission 148676) | Coastal salt marsh microbial communities from the Groves Creek Marsh, Skidaway Island, Georgia - 041411US metaG (spades assembly) | ecosystem: Environmental > Aquatic > Marine > Intertidal zone...
CAGTACGAATCGAACCCGACAGCATCATGAACGCACATTTCACGACTGGCGCCGCAGCTTGCGACCCATACCCGGCTTTTTCGAGATAAGCCGTAACGACGTACGGGTCGTTCTCATCCAGCGAGAATGCAGTGAACGCAGAGGAGTCATTCCAGGGGTAGTTGCCTTTGCCCTGGGCGGTGCCAGTCTTTCCGGCAAGAGGAATTGCGTCATCGGGATAATCGAAGAACAGCTTTTCTCCTGTTGTTGAGTGATAAGGAATATCGGTTCCAAGTGTCCCCGCCCCGGTGGTAACCACCCTTGTCAGTCCCGTAATGATTGGCTCGAGCAGTTCATCGTCAATGTCGAGGTCTCGCTGGATAATTGGCGCCTCGCTCAATTGGTGCACGGCGCCTGCGTACACGTTGGCGTAGCCCGATCGTCCATCGGGCGTTCCTGGTTCGAATACTGCCGAGATCAATGTGGGTTGAATCAGGAGCCCACCGTTCGCCAGCACGCTGTACCCCTGGTTGAGTTGCATGGGACTTGCAGACAACAAGCCCTGACCAATCGCCATTTGGATGCTGTCACCGACATAAAAACCGCGGCCCTCGTCTTCACTAATCACTCCCCGCTCCGCGTACAAGCGCTTGAGTTCTTGATCAGGAACGGTGCCGTCGTATTCAAACGGCAATTCGATGCCAGTGTCAGCGCCAAACCCGAATGCTTCAACCTCTTCTTGGAATACCGGCGCTCCATCATTTTGTACGAGCAGGTCCTCACCCAATTTGTAGAAAAATGCATCAGATGACACCGCAAGTGCAGCCTCAACATCAACCTCGCCATACACGCAAGGTGCACCAGTTCCGCAAAGCGCATTTTTGAATGTGCAACGAATCAGACCTCGTGCACAACGATCTTGGTTCACGCTGTAGATGTCGTAATAGCCCGTGTCAACGTAGGTGTCTTCGGGAGTGATGAGGCCGGTGTTCAATGCCGCATAAGCCGTGAATGGCTTGAACGTCGATCCAAGGTTGTAGCGACCCTGAATCGCCCGATTGACCAGAATCGACTCATCTGGGTCGATGGGCGAACCGTCGGGCTTTGTTGAGGGGAATATCTCTTTGAACTTTGTTCCTGTTAATTCGGCTTCAAACCAGCGGTTATCAAATGTGGGGTAACTCGCCATTGCAATGACAGCACCGGTGTCAAACCGACGAATGATTGCTGAACCCGCTGGCGCTTTAAATGGAACCTGCTCTGGCAATGTGGGATCAAGAAGGTCATAGGTGCCGTCAGGTTGCCGGACCAGTGGATTTGGAGCGTATTGATACCGGCGCGACACGAGCGCCGTCTCAAGTGCCTGTTCGACGTACACCTGCGCGTCAAGGTCGATGGTGAGTTGAATGTCGTACCCATTAATCGGGGGAACTTCTTCAACAATGTTCACCGGGCGATTACTCGCGTCAACCTCTAACACTTGGTATCCCCACTTGCCGTGCAGTAGGTCTTCGAGAGATCGCTCGACACCAAACTGCCCGATCCGCTCATTTCGTAAATATCCGCGAATGAGAAATTCATCGAGTTGCTCGGCCGTAATGGCCCCCATGTATCCAATCACGTGAGCTGCATGCGGGGCGTATGGATAAACACGTTTCCATTCGTTCAGAATTTCTATGCCCGGCATCTGCTCGACCCGCTCAAGCAGCGCAATCGCTGTCGGCTCATCGATGTCTTCAACCAGCGGCAATGGGAGGAAGGGCGAGTAGAAACCCGACAAATAGCGATCCTCCATCTCATCAACTTCGGTGTCAACCCATTCGGAAATCTTTGAAAAGAGGGCTGAGCGCTCACTTGACCGCTGCAGGTACTTCCAATCAACCGCCAAGGTCAAAATTCGCTCGTTATCAGCAAGAATCCTTCCATCTGCGTCGAAAATGCGCCCCCGCTCAGGTGCGAGCTGGATGACCCGAGTTCGCGACCGATCGACCCGATCCTGCAGTTCCTCGGCACGAACGGTCTGTAAAAACCACAATCTGACGCCAAGCAGCCCGACAAGAATAAAAGCGACCGAGGCGAGGACACCAAGACGTAATGAGCGTCGGTCAACTGCCATCTACTAAGTCTCGCGTCTTTGACCGTCGATCAGGTGTCAGCACCAGCAACTCGGATTTCTGTTGGCCGAATAGCGAGTGCCCATCGCGCAATAGGAATCAGCAATGTTGAGAGCAGCCCTGATGAGAGAGCAACGACAGGCAGCACCAGTGCAATGCGAGCTCCAAACACACCGGTCTCGCCCGTCAGCACACGCACAATCGGTACGAAAACCTCACCCACTGCCGCTCCAACCGACGCCAGAGCGGCAAGCATCCACCACGTCGGCTCAAGGCGATACTGGCGACCCCACCCAGCGACATAACCCCCAAACGCCATCGACATTGCGGTTGAACCCATCGGCAACCCGGTTGCCAAGTCGTACATCAGGCCGAGAACGAAACCCACCTTGGCACCCTCACCCGGCCCGCTGGCCGCACCCGCAGCAACTGCAAATGCAAGAACGATCTGAATCACGACGCCAAACACTCGAATTTCGGTTGCAATGGTCATCTGCAATGACAACACGATGAGACCAATCAACACCACCCGGGTCAACCAGATCCGTGCAGGCGTGTCATTCACTGCCCAACCTCACTCGCTGGCTGGTACAGCACGACGCGCACAAATTGAAGTCGGCTGAGATCGGCAGTTGGCTCAATTTCTAGTTCCTGACCTGCGGTGCCAGCCCTCGTGATGACGTTCAGTACGCGACCAAGAGGAATATTCGGCGGAGCAAGAGAGGTACTTCCGCCGGCTGTGAACACGGTATCTCCGACCTCAATTTGCCCAAAGCCAATACCTGACGCGATGAACGAGACCCGAGGCAGACGATCGCTCCCCTGTCCGCGAAGCACGCCAGTTTCTCGAATGATCTCAACCACTGTCGTAGTTGTTGCCGATGAGGTGGATTCACCGTCAGTGGACAACGATGCCTGCGAGTCAACGAGTTGGGATGAACCTGTCACCACTTCAGTAGTTGATGGAGTCATCGTGGCCGTACTTGAAGCTGACCCAGAGGCTTCGTTGCTCGCAAGGATCTTGACCGGCACTGCGTATGACGGGTCAGTCACCAGCATGATGATGCTTGATTGCGGAGCAACACTCGTGACCTTCCCAACCAGTCCCGCCTCATTAATCGCGGCCATTCCGACGCGAATTCCGTGAATAGCGCCTCGGTCGATCTCGACCTGCTGGTCAAAGTTACTCGGAGACTGACCAACGAGTCGACCGGTCACCGACCCATACGATGCAAGACTCTCCAACCCGGCGAGGGCGAGCAGATCCTGATTCTCAATAATCGCGTTCTGCGCAGCAATCTCAGCCGATCGCTGCCCATCGATTTCTGCTCGGAGTTGCCGGTTCTCTTCCTCAAGATCATCGAACTCTCGATATGACCGCCACAATCGGACAACCGGCGTGGTGACCACTTCGCCGGCGCGATTAATTGGGCGGAAGACAAACCCGAAACCTGACCGAACACCGTCAAGCACCTGATTTCCCCTGAGATCAAGCGTCAACAGAAACAGAGATGTCAGCGCCAGGGCAATGATGACCCGTCGACGTCCAGGAGAGTATGTCGCCACGCTCGTGCCCTCCTCAGAGGTCACCACCGAGAGACATCAGGCCTCTGAGTTCATTGATGTTTTCGAGAGCCCTCCCAGAGCCAACAACGACGCTGTACAACGGCTCATCAGTGATGTGGACCGGCATACCGGTCTCATGTGACAGCCGATCGGGCAACCCACTCAACAACGCTCCGCCACCGGTCAATGTGATGCCGTCGGTCATGATGTCGGCGGCCAACTCAGGTGGCGTGCGATCGAGCGCAGTTTTCACCGCATCAACGATAGAGCTGACAGGCTCCGCAAGAGCTTCACGAACGTGTTCGGTCGTTACCTGAATCGTTCGCGGGAGCCCACTAATCAGGTCACGCCCACGAATATCGGCAGTGAGTTCGTCTTCTAGCGGCCAGGCCGAACCCATCTGGATCTTGATCTCTTCAGCCGTTCTGTCACCAATCGCAAGCGAGAACTCTTTCTTCACGTATTGGATGACTGCATCGTCGAGCTCGTCACCTGCAACTCGAACTGACTGCGCAGTGACTATTCCGCCGAGCGAAATCACGGCGACTTCGGTTGTCCCTCCACCAATGTCGACGATCATGTTGCCTGCCGCGGTGTGCACAGGAAGGTCGGCTCCGATTGCCGCTGCCATTGGCTCTTCGATGATGTGAACTGGCTTCCTTGCCCCCGCATATTCGGCAGCATCTTGCACTGCACGCTGCTCTACACCTGTAATGCCTGAGGGCACGCAGATAATCATTCGCGGCTTGGACCACTTTGACGCGTGCACCTTTTGGATGAAGTACCGCAACATCTTCTCGCAGACCTCGAAGTCTGCAATCACACCATCTTTCAGAGGACGAATCGCTTTGATGTGATTCGGGGTGCGCCCCATCATCTTCTTCGCCTCGACGCCAACAGCGACAGGGCGGCCGTCGTTGACGTTGATGGCGACCACCGACGGCTCGTCAAGCACAACGCCGAGCCCGCGGGCGTAGATCAATGTATTTGCGGTTCCAAGGTCGATGGCGAGATCACGACCTATACCGAGTGGGTTACTTCGCACAGCGTCCTCCTTCCCGCAGTGTCATCTGCACGCGCTGAATGCGCTTGCGTGCGAAATGTTACAGATTCGGGAAGAAAATGCCGATTTCGCGTTGGGCACTTTCAAGTGAGTCACTGCCGTGCACGAGATTCTCGGTGAACAAGATGCCCAGATCCCCGCGAATTGTTCCCGGGGCGGCCGTACGGGGATTCGTTGCACCCATCATTGTGCGAACGACTTCCCAGGTGTCTTCAGGACCCTCAATAACCATCGCGACAACGGGTCCACGGCTCATAAATTCGACGAGATCTGCGTAGAACGGCTTGCCAACATGCTCCTCGTAGTGGCGCTCGAGTGTTGCTGCGTCGAGTTGGCGCAACTCCATAGCGACAATGTCAAGATTCTTTGACTCAAAACGATTGACGATTGACCCGACAAGCTTGCGCTCGACGGCATCTGGCTTCAAGAGAACGAGAGTGCGGTCTGACATAAGAAACGACGCTATCGCTCATCGGCCACTGTGACGCAGCAGCATCCGCCGAACAGCACCGACAACGTAAATCGAGCCAGTCACAAGGACTGCGTCTTCGGTTCCGGCCCGCCTCAATGCCTCCTCGCATGCTGCGATCGGATCATCGATCACCAGCACCTCAGCGCAACCTGCAGCCCGAGCAGCCGCCCCAATGACCGCCGCCTCGACACCACGCGGAGTCGGAGCAGTACAAGCAATCACCACATCGAAATCGTCGGCTCGCAACGCAGAAATCATGTCCTCGGCATCACGCAAGGTACCGACCACGAGAATTCGTCGATCCTCCGGCTTGAAGTCGTCGAAATACACGCCGACAGAGCAATCAGCGCCAGGCGGGTTATGCGCGCCGTCGACAATGACCAGAGGCTGGACACCGACCACTTCGAATCGTCCGGGAATCTCGACCTCTCCAAAACCTTCCCGAACCACCTCATCGGCAAGCGGCGCAGCGAAGAACGTTTCAACTGCACACAACGCGACCGACGCGTTCTCGGCCTGATGAGCGCCATGGACGGGCAGGTACACGTCGCTATACACCGTGGTCGGAGTGCGAAGGTCGAGTAATCGGCCACCTACTGCGAGGGTGTTATCGACCACCGCGAAGTCCTCGTCGCGAACCAACATTGACGCGTGTGGTTCCTGTGCGAACACCTCGATCAGCTCAGCATCGGTTTCCCCAACAATGACAGCACCATGTTCGGTGATAATGCCTGCTTTTTCTCGCGCAATATCGACAAGCGTCGGACCTGCAAATTCAGTGTGATCAAGCCCAATGTTGGTGATGACCGACACCGTCGCGTCAACAACATTGGTTGCGTCCCACCTTCCAAGCAACCCAACCTCGATCACCATGACATCAACAGCCACATCTGCAAACCAGCGAAAAGCGGCCGCAGTGATCGCTTCGAAGAAACTTGGCCGGACTCCCGTAATGGCCTCCAGTTGAGCGATCGCCGCAATCTGCTCGGCAAAGTCTTCGTCAGAAATCGGCTCTCCGTTGCGCTGGATGCGTTCGTTAATTCGCTCTAGGTGAGGGCTTGTATAGGTCCCCACTGTGAGGCCTGATGCCATCAGCAGCCGGGTAATCATCTGAACCGTTGAACCCTTGCCATTCGTCCCGGTGACATGAATCACCGGAGCGGAGTGCTGTGGGTCTCCCATCGCCGAACACAGCCGGCTTATTCGATCGGTGGTTGGCGAGTCGATTCTTCCAGTCACATCGTACGACGTGTGGTCGTCAAGGTACCTCAGCGCATCATCAAGATTCATCGGAGTTGACGATCAGCTGGCAGCGCGCCGCTGGCGCGCCGCACCCTTGCGAGGAATCAGCGTTGGATTCACCCGCTCAAGCACCGTGTCAGCGTCGATCACAACCTTCGCTATGTCGCCGCGACCCGGAAGATCGAACATGGTATTCAGCAGCACTTCCTCGACGATCGAGCGCAACCCTCTCGCTCCGGTACCGCGCAAGAGCGCCTGATCGGCAATAACAGATAACCCATCGTCGGTGAATTCAAGCTCGACGTCTTCGAACTCGAAGACCTTCGTGAATTGGCGGACAAGTGAGTTTTTTGGTTCCGTGAGAATTGCCATGAGGGCGTCGCGGCTGAGAGAGCGAACCACACCAACCATCGGGAGGCGGCCAATGAACTCGGGAATCATTCCAAACTTCACGAGGTCTTCAGGAAGAACCTGTGCAAACAGTTCACCAGGATCCCGTTCTTGCCGTGATCGAACCGTGCCGTGGAAGCCAACTCCCTGCTCACCAACTCGGCGCTCGATAATTTCTTCGAGGCCTGCGAACGCTCCACCAAGAATGAACAACACGTTTGTGGTGTCAATCTGAATGAACTCTTGATGCGGGTGCTTGCGCCCGCCCTGCGGAGGAACCGAGGCTTGGGTCCCCTCAAGAATTTTCAATAGCGCCTGCTGAACACCTTCGCCAGACACGTCTCGAGTGATCGATGGGTTTTCGCTCTTTCGTGCAACCTTGTCGATCTCATCAATGTAGATGATCCCAGTTTCGGCACGCTTCGTGTCGAAATCGGCTGCCTGTAGCAATTTAAGCAAGATGTTCTCGACATCTTCGCCGACGTAACCCGCCTCAGTGAGGGCTGTTGCATCAGCAACGGCAAAAGGCACATTCAACATTCGAGCCAACGTTTGCGCTAGGTGAGTCTTTCCGCATCCGGTCGGCCCCAGCAACAACACATTCGACTTCGTGAGCTCGACATCATCTCGTCGCCCTAAACCAGGAGCGGATTGCTGATACTGAACCCGCCGATAATGGTTGTACACCGCAACTGACAAAATTTTCTTTGCATGGTCCTGTCCAACCACATATTCATCGAGAAACTCTGAAATCTCACGAGGGCTCGGAAGACTGTCAAAAGAGACCTCTGTCGATTCGCTGAGTTCTTCCTCAATGATCTCATTACACAGATCAATGCACTCATCACAGATATAGACACCAGGTCCAGCGATGAGTTTCTTCACCTGCTTCTGCGACTTGCCGCAGAATGAACATTTCAGCAGTTCCCCGCTGTCACCGAATTTTGCCATCGCTTCACCTCCTCATGCGCTCTCAATGCGCTGAGGTTTCCCTCAGCGTATTGCACCCGCCCGGTCAACGACCGAACGGGAAGAAATCACTTGGTCGATGATGCCATACTCGAGGGCCTCAGAGGCTTCCATTACGTAATCTCGGTCGGTATCGGCATGAATGCGTTCACGTGGCTGTCCTGTGTGATCGGACAAAATTTCCTCAAGAATGTCTCGCATACGAAGAATCTCTTTCGCTGCAAGTTCAAGATCCGTGACCTGTCCGTATCCGACTTGACCAAATGGTTGATGCAGCAACACACGACTGTGAGGCAACGCAAGGCGCTTGCCTTTTGTTCCAGCAGCCAGCAGCACCGCAGCTGCCGATGCAGCCTGACCTAGACAAATCGTCGCAATGTCGTTTCGGATGAATTGCATCGTGTCGTAAATCGCAAATAACGACGTAATGTCGCCACCAGGTGAGTTGATGTAGATGTTGATGTCCTTGTCAGGGTTTTCTGACTCAAGGTGAATCAACTGAGCACAGATCAACGATGCAATCTGGTCATCAACCGGCGTCTGCAAGAAAATGATGTTGTCTTTGAGCAGTCGGCTATACAGGTCATACGCCCGTTCGCCCTTACTCGTTTGTTCGACAACATTTGGGACCAGATAGTTCTTTGCGTCGAGGTTCATGAATCGTCTCCTTCTTCCTCTTCGATATCTCCATCATGGTCGTGATCATGGTCATGACCTAGCACTGTGTCTGCATCTAATTTCTTGCCGTTCGAATCAACAAACTCAATGTTGTGCAGCAACCAGTCGAAGGCCTTCGACTTCTTGACCGAGGCAGAGAGCTCACTCACGGCTCCGTTTTGCTCGTATGCACGCCGAACATTGTCGGAAGAATCATTGAACTGCATCGCAAGCCGGGTGTACTCGAGCTCAAGATCTTCGCCGTCGACGGTGATGTTCTCTGCGACCGCAATCGCCCGAAGGGCGAGGTCGGCCTTTACAGAGGTCACGGCCTGCTCACGGAAGTTTGAGATGAGATCTTCAGTGGATTGACCAGTTGCTGACATCCAGGCGCCTAGGTCCATTCCCTGAGCCTCAAATTGGCGAACCAAGTTTTGCAAGCGACCCTGCAGTTCTTGCTCCACCATTGACTCGGGAGCCTCGACGTCGACAAGCTCGACAAGGGCATCGGTGACTTTCTGGCCAAGAGTTTGGCGCACACCGTTGAGTTTGGTCTCGGCGAGCTGTTCGCGAATCGACTCGTGCCAGGCCGCAACATCGGTGAATTCACCAATATTTTCCTCGACCCACTGGTCGTCGACTTCAGGCAGCACAAGACTCTTCACCGCCGTGACCTTGACAGTGAAATCTGCCTCTTCTTCTGTTCCTTTGGGAGTGCTTGAAAAGGTGAGTTCGTCTCCCGCTGTTGCGCCGACCAACTTGTCATCGAAATCTTCGGTCACCCAGCCCTGGCCCACTTCGTATGACCAGTCTTCAATGTTCAGCCCAGCGAGTTCTTCTCCGTCGCGGGTAGCAGCCATGTCGAGCGTGACGTAGTCACCAGACGCGACAGCGCGATCGACATCTTCGAGCGAACCATGGCCTTTCAGCTGTGCTTCGAGCGCAACCGCAAATGCTTCATCATCAACATCGATCGGGTCGACATCGACACGCAAGCCGCCGTAGCCAGGCACCGTGATCTCAGGCCGAACCTCACACTCAGCTTCGAATTCAACGGCGCCGGCTTCTTCGCCGCTCGTGATTTCGATGGATGGAGTCGCGATGAGATCGACATCGTGTTCTTGCACGGCTTTTGTTAAGTAGGAGGGAATCGAGTCACGTAGGGCTTGTTCGCGGGCAGGTCCCAGGCCGATCCGCGCCTCAAGGAGTTTCCGTGGCGCTTTACCATTCCGGAACCCTGGAAGCTTCACCTCCCGAGCAATTGCGCGAAAGGCCGATTCGATATCGGTCTCGAACTCCGCCTCGTCAATCTCGACGTAGACCTTGACTTTGTTGCCCTCGAGGGTCTCTACAGAACTCTTCACAGGCCGTGGAGTGTACCGGTCGTTACGCCGCCATGCCCGGTGGAACGTGCGGAACGCGCCTCATTTGGTGCACAATAGGGGTGTGCCGATTTGGAAGCCTCACTCGTTATCTCAGCCCCACGCCGATCAGGTCGATCTGAAACTCGGTGATCGAGTCCGCGCGACGGAAGAAATTGACCGACCTGCGCTGGGCGTCGTCCCGGAAGGAACTGAAGGGCATATCTTGCTCGCAAACGGCTTTAACTGGCAGCGATACCGCGTGCTGTTTGACAACGGCATCGAGATTGGTGATCTTGATCACCGCCACATCGCTCCGATCGGTCGTGCTGCCCGTCGTGCAGCCAAGCGTCGTTCGTAGCGACAGTTTCCGCGACGCTAGCGCTCGCCGGCTCGATCCTCGAAGACGACCAGACGCCCCTCGTAGTCGGCGACCCACAATCGTCTCGTCATCGGATCGTAAGAAATCCCAACCGGTCGACCCCCGACACTGATGGTTTGAAGGATCTCCATATCCGAGGTTCGAACCTTGCTAATGGTGCCATCGAGGTAGTTCACGACGTACAGCGCTGTCTCGTCATCTGAGACGGCCAAACTGCGGGTTTGAATCCCAGTTCGCACAGTGCCGATGAGTGAATCGGTTTCGAGATCTATCGATCGAACAGTGTCCATCAGGTGGTTCGAGGAGAACAACGTTTTCCCATCATCTGAGAGAACAATGTGACGAGGGGTGATCCCCGAACTCGTCAACGATGACTCGACGGTCAAGGTCTCAAGGTCAACCAGATCTATTCGCTCTGCACCCATCACGGTCACATAAGCCTTCGATGAATCGTTCGTGATGGCAACTCCACGCGGGTGACGGCCAAGGTCGACACGTCCGAGTTCGATGAGTCGTTCGGTATCGATTACCGACACGTCAAATCCGCACCAGTTCGCTACAACGAGTCGTCGACCATCTGGTGAGACCTGCAGAAACTTTGGCACCGCACCGGTTGGGACGACGCCATCGATGTCAAAGGTGTTGAGGTTGATGCGATAGACGAAACTGTCCTCCCAATCGCCCCGTCCACACTCATCGTCCGCGTTCGATTGATAGCGATCGCCGTACATCTTGTAATTGCTGACCCAGAGGTGCTGGCCGTCGGGCGATACAGCGGCCTCAACTGGCGCACCCTTCACCAACTGTGGATCTTCACTTAAACCGAAATCTTGAAGGTCAACCGAGTCGTCGATCTTCGCAACAACATCGCCGTCTTGATCGAACACCAGCACGTTGTGCCGGTACATCATGTTTTGCGCAAATACGAGCCCCTGAGGCCCGACCACGACGCTCTTCGGCTTGAGGTCGGCATTGGTTACCTGGAAGAGTTCAACAAGCCGCCGCTCATCAGATCGCAATCCATCATCTTCAGGGCCAGGCGGCAACGATGTCGTCGACGTTGTCGTCGGAGCAACGGTCGTTGCAACGAGAGCCTCTCCAGTCTCGGGCGCCACCGTTGTGGATGGCTCATCGACGGACTCGACCGAAGTCGATGTCTCCCCAGCGTTGGTTTCAACTGCAATGTCAGACGAACAACCAACAACGACAACCACTGCGAGACCACCTGCCATCAGTAGTGACATTCGTCGCAACAAGGAATCAGCCATCGGCCGATGAGCGTAACGGTTTGCAAGATACGCTGTGGGGCACGGGAAGTGGCGCAGCTTGGCTAGCGCACCTGCTTTGGGAGCAGGGGGTCGCGGGTTCGAATCCCGCCTTCCCGACTCAAGCGAGGTCAATGACCCGCTGTAGCGGCCCAGTGGTGGGCTCTCGCCACGAGCGTTGAGCGACCTCCAGGCCCATCTCCGCGAACGAGTGCGTGAGCCACATTCCCGGCTCGGCCCCGAACATCGCCACTACAACATCAATCTCGGCTCGTCGGAATACCGGGCCATGGCCAGACGCCACCCCTGCCAACACATGCGCCGCCTCATGGGCAAAGGTCAGCGGTGTGCACTGCGGCTGCGCAATTCGAATCTGAGCTTGGCCTCCATCGCACTGCCGTGTTGTCGATGAAACAGCATCGGTACGAGCCCGCTCGACAACGATCTGTCCCGCAGTCCACCATGGCGAAGACTGCAATGCATTCCGAAGCCACAACAACTCGTCAAACTCAACTAAGGAGTCATACGAGGTTCCACCAAAGGCTGCTTCCTCCGCCGCATAGACGGCCTCCCGACCATGATCGGCAGTCATCTACCACTCCCGATTGCTCTCTGCTCCCTGACTGAGGTGCGCCCAATTTCTGCATCCCGAGCGGCCTGACGACCTGCTGCTGCTCCGTCTGCGATGACCGGCGATGGGGCTGCTGCGGAACGGATCGGCCCGAGTTGCTGGGAGGCAAATTCATGAACACGCTCACGCTGCTGACGCAACATCGGCAGAAGTGAATGTGGATCATCGCGTTCATTGACCACCAACCGATGCATTTCTCTCAGCATCTCCCCCACTCGTTCTGCGAATCCAAACATGAATGCCCGACGAAATCGCTGTGTCGCCGCCGCTGTCGCTCGTCGCTGTCGCGCAGCCATCACCGCCATCTGCTGATGCAACGAGTGAAACAACGACAGCACGGCATCGACCTCTCGCTTCGGACCACTGACCTGAGCCGTCGTCCCCGCCGGCCCAGTCATAAATGTCGCCAGGCAGCCCATCGATTCAGCTACTTCAGAGAGCAAGAGGAATCGAGCCCGAACATACGCTCCACGACCGACGAGGTGCTCTCGGATGACAAATTCATCAGGGGACGTTGGCCGCAAGGCTTCAGGGCTCAGCCGGTAGCGCGCGATTAACTCGGCGGCTTTTTGCGAGAACGCATCCGATTCGTCGTCATTCGCTGTGCGTTCGGCGACGGCAAGAAGTTTTCGCACACGGCTAGTGACCTCATCAAGGGCATCACCAGCAACCGGATGTTCTTCGTCGTTCAGCTGGGCCTCACCGGCTCGTGACTCATACGAGCAGCCCGTCAAGTATCTCCATCAACTTCGACGGAGCAGTGATATTCGGACTATGACTCGCATCAATCTCTCGATACGTCCAGTCCGGCGATTCGTTCGCAGCTGCTGCGAATCGACCGAACATGTCACCGGGTCCAATTTTGAGGCAGTACACGTATGCCTTTGGCACTGTGATCTCAGACACGCCAAACGGGCATGCCTCGGTAAATGTGCCGAGTGGTTGCTCAACGCGTCGAGAGGAAATCCACTCCAGGTCGGCATCGTCAGTATCGGGAGGCATCGGGTTCGAGGGAACGAGCCATGAGGTAGATCCGCTGTCTTCAACTCGCTGCATGAGTGCATCTCTCACCTGAGGCTCGGCGGTATCCAGCATTGACTGCCCACGCTCGGGGACGACAGCGTCAAGATAAATGATTTGGCGAACACGGCCACCGATCGACGCCATGGCGCCAGTGGCGACCATCCCTCCATAACTGTGTGCGAGCAGAACAACGTCGGAATGATCTTCAGTTTCCATGTGCTGCACAAGATCCGCAATGTGAGTGCTGAGGTTGACGTGTTCGCCCGTCAGATGCCGACGTTCGCCAATGCCAGTCCACGTCGGAGTGAAAAGTTCGTGACCAGCGGCCTGCATCAACGGGTGCATCTTCTTCCAAGCCCAACCTGCTGACCATGCACCATGGGCGACCACAAATCTTGCCATCACAGGATTCTCGCATGCCGAGTCATCAACTGGGAGCATCGGTTGTGCGGTTCCACACAAACTACGAGGTAACATTGGAGTCCTCGCGGGTGTAGTTCAACGGCTAGAACCTCAGCCTTCCAAGCTGATGATGCGGGTTCGATTCCCGCCACCCGCTCTCTGAGGCGGCTATCAGCGAGCTAACACCGCTCGCAATGCGGTATCAGCTGCCGGCCGAGCCCCGGGGTGCTCGATTACCCATTCAGCCACGCCGACAGCAAATCCTGCAGCATCAACGGCGTCGGCTCCTTTCAACCAGCGAGACAAGAATGCGCCTGCAAAGGAGTCTCCGGCACCTGTTGCATCAACAAGTCGGTTCGACGATGGCGGGATGTGATGGATTTCGCCGTGCTCGCACACGAGCGCACCATCAGCATCGAGCTTCATCACGATGAGAGACCCGGCGAACATACGCGATAAACGCTCTGCGGCAACCTCAGGCTCTGACGATCCGGTCAGCACGGCTGCCTCTTCTTTATTTGGAAAGAACAGATCAACCCCGATATCAGTCGTCACCTCAAGAAAGGTCTCGACGCCCATGTCGCCGATCATCTGAAATGATCCAGGGTCAAAACTGATCGTCGCTCCCGACCCCTTCGCAACACGGGCCGCCTCACGGGCTGCAGAACGAGGTGGATCGGTGAAGAATGACCAAGCGGTGAGGTGAAGATGAGAGGCACCTGAAATTGACGGCCTTGGGAGCTCGGAAGGAAGCAGATAAAAGTCGGCACCATGGCCAGACACCATCGAACGTTCACCGGTGTGGTCAACGAACACTGCCACCGAACCTGTGACGTGAGCGTCTGTTTCGATGAGCCGATGGTGGACGCCCTCGCGAACAAGCTCTTCACGGGCGAGCATTCCCATCTGATCGCGTCCAATCTTCCCGACAAAGGTGACATCGGTGCCCGCTCTTGCTGCCCAAACCGCGACGTTTGCAGCACTTCCACCCGGAAGTAACACCACCTCACCAAACGTGTCTCCACCGCGCAACAACTCAGAGTTGGTTCGAATCAATACATCCCAGGCGTAATCACCGAGAACGCAGAGCGATGAGGCTGCCACAGCAAGTACGGTAACGGCGGCTGCCAGCGACCGCACCTCTCACTCAGCGAGCTGGGCAATCTCTCGCAGCTTTGGCCATGCTGCTGCGAATCCCGCGTGCAGCGGCAATCTGTCGACCTCGTCAAGTGGAAGCCACGCAACGTCGTCAGTCTCGAAATTGATTGATGCCCCAAATGGTTCATCGACAGCGACAACAAACGTCGTATATGCCCAGTCATCAGCTGGTGCGAACACAACCTCTCCGAGAACTTCGATCTGCTCAGGCACCGCACCGACTTCTTCGGAGGCTTCACGAAGCCCGCCTTCCAACGGCGATTCGCCTTCGTCAAGTGCTCCGCCAGCACACGACCACGTGCCGCCCTCATGAGCGAATGCCGATCGACGTTGAATCATTGCGAGGCGGCCGAGATCGCTGTCGCACACAAACACGACACCAGCGGCACCAAAGATTCCCCACCTCACGTGGCCATCCGAACACATCATGAACCCGTCACCGCTGCGACGACCACTGCTCATTGTCTCTCCTCATTGATGAGAGCGAGAAGGGCTTCATCAACTTCGCCAGTTGTTGTCTCCTCACCCTCATCGATGGTGGGTTCAACGCCAGCAAGTACCGCCGCCACCGCTCCGGCTGACCGAGCGAGCGCCTGAAAGTCGTAGCCACCCTCGAGAACGGCCACGAGTTCTCCATTTGGACATACCGACAACACACGATGAGTGAGGTCGACATAATCGCTCGAGGTGAGTTGAAGATCAGCGAGCGGGTCATCACGGTGGGCATCAAAACCGGCAGACAGCAACACTCGTGTAGGGGCAAACTCGGTCACCGCAGGAAGCACCACCTCATCGAAGGCAGCTCGCATCATGTCTCCAGCCGAGCCAGCGCGAAGAGGAATATTGATATTGGCACCGCGGGCATCGCCGGTACCAATCTCGTTCACCGCTCCCGTCCCGGGGTAATGCGGGGCTTGGTGCGTCGAGATATACATCACCTCCGGGTCGTCGTAGAAGATGTCTTGGGTACCGTTTCCGTGGTGAACATCCCAGTCGATGATGACGACACGTTCACCCTTATTTCGTAACCGAGCAGCAGCAACTGCGACGTTGTTCACCAAACAAAAGCCCATCGCTCGACCGGCGAGGGCATGATGGCCCGGCGGACGAACGAGAGCAAATGCCCGCTGCGCCCTTCCTGAATCAACTTCATCGGTTGCTGCAAGCACGGCTCCGGCGGCCCGTCGCGCCGTTTCAAATGATCCACGCGCTGTATACGTGTCGGCGTCGAGTTGACTCCCTCCCGACTCTGCGTCAGTCAACAGCATCTCCAAATACTCACGGTCGTGGGCGTTCGCGAGCTCATCGATAGTGGCTCGGGGCGGGGAAATTTCTCGCATCCGGTCTGACGGAACCGACGAACGAACACCGGCGGCTGCGCTCACAAGCCGTCCGGGCGCCTCGGGATGACGATTAGGAACATCGTGCGCATCGCATCCCTCGGTAGATATCACAGCAAGTCGGTCATCAGTCGCGCGCAACGCCATCACATGATTCTGACCGATGCGGCATCGCAGGTGCGTGCCGTGGTAACGAACGCCTTGCTTGCGACTAAGTTTCCACCTATGACTGGAGCGTTTCTACACCCGTTCGCACGACCGGCTCGGGACTCGTTTATTGAATTAGTTCGCGGCGAGGGGTCTCTTCTTTGGGATCGCGACGGCAATGAGTACATCGACGCAATGGCAAGCCTCTGGTACTGCAACGTCGGACACGGCCGAACCGAGATTGCAGATGCTGTCGCTGCTCAGATGAATCAACTCGAGACGTACTCATGCTTCGACCCATTCACCAACCCAATGGCAGATGCAATTGCTGAGCGTGTTGCAGATCTCAGTCCGATCGACAGCGCCCGAGTGTTTCTCTGCGGGTCTGGTTCGGAGTCGATCGATACCGCCATGAAGTTGGCACGTCTTACGCACGTTCAAGCGGGTCATCCTGAGCGCACGCTCATTATCTCGCGCATGCGGGGCTACCACGGCACGAACTATGGCGGAACAACCGCCCAGGGGCTTCCCCCAAATAAAGAGGGCTGGGGCCCACTCGTACCCGAGGTTGTGCAGGTGCCGAGCGACGATATCGAGGCGCTTGCCACGTTGATGGCAGAGCGCTCCCATGAGATCGCCGCTGTGCTTTCCGAACCTGTGCAGGGCGCAGGTGGGGTTTGGCCTGCTGAGGAGGGTTACTTGCAGTCGTTGAGAAGGCTGTGTGATCAACATGGAGCCCTCCTCATTTTTGACGAGGTCATTACCGGGTTTGGACGCCTCGGCGAGTGGTTTGGATCGATTCACTACGGCGTCACCCCCGACATCATCACCTTCGCGAAAGCGGTGACCTCCGGGTACCAGCCGCTCGGAGGCGTGATTGTCGGACCTGCTGTCACCGGACCCCTCGAATCTGATCCGAACTATGTGCTGAAGACGGGATACACCTATTCAGGCCATGCTTCTGTTGCAGCTGCGGGAATGGTCAACCTTGACATCATTGAGCGTGAGAATCTGTTGTCGCACGCCAACAGAATCGGTGACCGCCTCTCAGCAGGTCTTCGGGCGATGCAATCTGATGGGCAGATCGCTGAGGTGCGAGGAGCCGGCGCAGTTTGGGCGGCAGGAATGCGACCGGATGTCAACGCAATGGAAGTCCGAGATCACCTACTCAAAGCAGGAGTCATCGTTCGTGCGATCGCCGACCACTCGTGCACGTTCTGCCCGCCTCTTGTCACAACCGACGAACAGATTGACCGGGTGGTCGACGCAATGTCGTCGGTACTGACCTCTCTAGGAGCGAACTAGCCAATGATTATCGATCTACAAGGCAGACGCGCCGTCGTTACCGGTGCAGCGAGCGGTTTCGGAAAGGCGATTACTGTCGCTCTGATCGAACGCGGTGCAACCGTCGTTGCGACTGATGTCAACGATGAGGGGCTTGCCCAACTCGCCGGTGAGATCGGATCAGACGCGTTGCGCACTCAGCGCCTAGACGTGGGTGACGCCACTGCATGGGCTTCACTCGTTGCCGACCTTGGGCCGTTCGACCTTGCGCTGCTGAACGCTGGGGTCGCTACCCACCACATCCGCCCAGAAGGTGCTCTGCCAGTGCTTGGCCTCGACACCGAGCGTTACCGAACGGTCATGTCGGCAAATATTGATGGAGTCGTCTTCGGGACACAGGCGGTTCTTGAACACATGACCTCCACAGGATTCGGGGACATCATTGTGACGGCCTCTGTTGCAGGCCTCGTACCAATCGCTCCTGACCCGGTCTACGGGCTCACCAAGCACGCAGTCGTTGGATTTGTGAGGTCGCTAGCGGCTGCGCTCGACCAGCATCTGGAACCACTTGACGTACACATCAGCGCGGTGTGTCCTGGTTTCGCTGATACGGCGATTCTCACCGATGAATCAAAGACGAATCTGCAATCTCTCGGCGTTGAGCTCCTCACCGCAGAGCGAGTTGCTGAAACGATGCTGAGAGCAATTGAAGCGCGAGAGAATGGCGCCCAATGGGTGGTTTGGGGTGGATACGAGGACGAGAAATATGAGTGGAACCAGATTCGGCCTCTCATCCCACCTCACATTGCGGGAGACCAATGACAGCGGGCAACCCGCAGCCGGTCTGGGATCCACTCCACCCAGAATTTCGGGCTGACCCGTACCCCTGGTACGAAGCGCTTCGTACCAGCGACCCTGTGCATCGCTTAGACGACTACACCGTGGTACTCACCCGCCACGACGACGTGTTGCGGACACTTCGTGGAGGTGAATTCGCCCGCGATATCGAACAGCACGCAGCAGCTCCGATCGATAATCCCGTCATGCAACGTCGAAGAGAGCGCAGCGAGCAACGCTCAAAGTCAATTCTCAACCTCGACCCGCCCGATCACACCCGTCTTCGAAAGCTTGTCACCCAAGCCTTCACACCAAAAGCCGTCGATCGACTCCGACATACGACTGAGCAAATGGTCGACGATGTTCTCGATCGGGCTGAGTCGAAGGGCGGCATGGAAGTTATTGACGAGCTCGCGTTCCCGGTTCCCTTTCAGGTCATTTCAGCCATGCTCGACATGCCAACAGAGCGAGCCGACGACCTTCGCGACTGGAGCCAAATACTCACGGCAACTCTTGAGCCCACCACCACCTTGGAGGATCTTGACCGAGCCGACGTGGCCGTCAACCAACTCATCCCATACCTGTTTGAGATCATCGAAGAACGGCGCCTGAACCTCGGCGACGATGTCGTGTCAGCATTGCTCAACGCCGAAACCGAGGGAGACCGGCTTGACATGGCCGAACTGATGTCATTCGTTGTGCTGCTATACGTTGCCGGCCACGAGACAACGGTGAATCTCATCGGAAATGGTCTGCTCGCCCTCTTAGAACATCCCGATCAACTTGAGCGTTGGCGAAACGATCCGACCCTCGATGCAACCGCCGTCGATGAGCTTTTACGCTTTAACGGTCCGGTGCAGAACACGGTTCGGGTTCCGCTTCAACCGGTGACATATGCCGGAATTGATGGTGAGCCAATCGTTGTCGATCCGGGATCTATCGTGACGACATGTCTCGGAGCAGCGAATCGAGATCCCGCACTGTTTGATTCACCCAATGAGCTCCGTCTCGATCGCCCGAATGCACAACGGCACCTCGCTTTCGCATCTGGCATTCACTACTGCCTCGGAGCATCACTCGCTCGCATGGAGGCAACCGTTGCACTCACCCGCCTGATTCGTCGCTTCGACAACATCTCTCTCATTGGAGAACCAACTTGGCGAGACCGTTACACCATCCGTGGGGTCAACCACCTCGAGATCGAATTTGGATAGCGATTACGGGCGTTGCAGTAGGTCAATGAGAGAACTTGTGTCCCAGCGGCTTCCACCACGCTGGTCGACCTGTCGGTAGAACTGCTCGACAAGAGAGGCCACAGGAAGTCGGGCACCATTTCGAGAGGCTTCGTCAAGGCAGATCGAGAGATCCTTCAGCATCCACTCGACCGCAAAACCAAAATCGAATTCGCCCTCAGCCATAGTGGCAGCGCGATTATCCATTTGCCAACTCTGAGCGGCACCTTGGCCGATCACATCAACGACTTCATCAACCTCGAGGCCGGCCCGCTGAGCGAACGACACCCCTTCGGCGAGGCCCTGCAGGAGCCCAGCGATACAAATTTGGTTGACCATCTTCGTGAGCTGTCCAGATCCGACAGGACCCATTCGGCGGCACCGCTTGGCGTACGCCGCCATTGCGGCCTCAGCCTGCTCAAAGACCTCCGGATCATCGGCCCCGCACATCACCGTCAGCGCTCCGTTCTCGGCTCCGGCTTGTCCGCCCGATACCGGGGCGTCGACAAAGCCGATGCCGGCTTCAGCGCATCGCGCCGCAAGTTCACGGGCGAGTCCGGCAGATGCGGTCGTGTGATCTACAAGGATGCTTCCTGGTTCCATCGCCGACAGACAGCCAGATTCACCGAGGACGACCTCACGCACATCGTCGTCATTACCAACGCAAATAAACACAATTGATGCGCCCTCGGCCGCTTCAGCCGGAGTTGGAGCGGCACGATTGCCATGCAAGGCAACCCACGCAAGGGCTTTCGGGGCGGTTCTGTTGTAGACCGTAACTGGATGGCCCTGTTTCGCGAGGTGACGAGCCATTGGCGCGCCCATCACGCCAAGACCACAAAAAGCGACAGGTGAGGGGGATGTTGTCATACCCCCGATTTTGACATGCTCAGCAGGAGCGAGCGTGCACCCCTAATTACTTCTTCGCTGCTGCCTTCTTGGCCTTCTTCTCGGCCTTGAGCACGCCCTTCGACAGAGCCTCATCGAGATACTCCTCGGCTGCCTCTGCGGACACCTTAAGTGCGGGTGCAATTTCGCTGATCAGATTGACGCGAGCACGCTCGTACATTGTTCGCTCAGCAGCCGACAGCGCGGCGTCACGATTACGCGCAGCAAGGTTTCGAACGACCTCGGCCACCTGGTACACGTCACCTGATTTGAGCTTTTCTTGATGGTTCTTAAAACGACGGCTCCAGTTCGATGGAACACGCGGGTCCGGCTTTGCGAGCACGGACACAAGATCCTCAAGTTCATCTGGAGAAACGGGAGGCCGAACGCCAACCTCGTCGGCCTTCTCCACAGGGACCTTCAACGTCATCTCGTTGATCACCGTCTCGAGAATGAGGTACTCCCGCTTCTCTCCGAAGGCTTCCATTTTCTTCGTGCCCTTCACCACACAAGCTCCATGCTGTGGGTAAATGACCGTCTCGCCCTTCTTGAACTTCACGTTGTCCTCTCGATGGTGCTCGAACCGCAAATCGGTATTCCGGCTCTTTGAGGGTATCGCGCCCCCGGCAGGATTCGAACCTGCGCGCTACGGATTAGAAAGCCGTTGCTCTATCCTGACTGAGCTACAGGGGCCTGCAGTTGTCAAATTGCCCTTTGAGAATATCGTCGACAACTCGCCTCATCATCACGACTCAAGTAAGCGTTTCCTGAGAAGATCAAGGGCTGAGATCACCGATAGCTGCCGCATCATGTCGCGATCACCTGGCATTGTGACATGCACACTCCGAATGCGGTCTGGTTCGCCCTCGGGCAACACCACTGCAGCAAAGAGTGTTCCAGGCCGCATTCCATCTTGTTCAGATGGACCGGCGACACCGGTTAGGGCAAGACCAACATCGGATTGAAGCGCCTTACGAGCACCCTCCGCCATCTCAATTGCTGCCTCTTCTGTGACAACCGGACCCTCTGATACTCCGAGCAGATCAAACTTGACCTCACTGGCGTAGGAGACAACCGCTCCCCGAAAGACATCACTCGCCCCAGGCACTCCTGTCAGGCGACCAGCCACCAAACCACCCGTGACCGATTCTGCCAGCCCTAGCGACCACCCGCGGTCACGCAATTGGCCGAGCACCACCGACTCCATGGTGTCGCTATCGACACCGAAGACCTGGTTGCCTAGCACTTCACGAATTCGCTGCTCCCAAGGAGCGAGCAGCGCCGATGCAGCATCAGCATCTGGAGCACGACCGGTGAGACGAACCTTGAGCCCTTCCCATCCGCTGGCCAGGAACGCAAGTGTCGGATTACCCACTTCATCAAGATCGTGGATGATGTCGTCGAGGCGTTCATTCAAGCCACTCTCACTCTCACCCCATGTGCGTAATGTGCGGCTGGCAATTGTCCAACGTTCTCCGGATCGCTGCTGAAGGTCAGGCAAGATTGCTCGCTCAAACATCTCTCGCATCTCGTGCGGCACTCCAGGCACGGCATAGACGACACGTTTGACTGGTCCTGAAGGCGTGTCGATGGTGACAGGGCAGATCAAACCCGGGGCGGTACCCCTCGTCTGAGGAATGATGGAAGCCCCCTCGGGCACCATCGCCTGCCGCAAATTATTTTCTGGCATCGTTCGATTTCGCGATGTGAACAAGTAGCGAATGACGTCGGCCACATCTTCGTCAAGATGTAACTCAACTCCCATCACCTCAGCAATTGCTTCACGTGTGAGGTCGTCATGTGTGGGGCCAAGCCCCCCGCACATGATTACGGCATCAGCCTCGCCGAGCATGCGTCGCAAATGTCCGGTGATGCGCCCAATGTTGTCGCCGACCTTGACTTGCGACAACGAGTCAAATCCGTGCATGGCTAGGTTCTCACCCAACCATGACGAATTGGTATCGACGATTTGACCTAACAGAAGTTCGGTGCCGACGGCCAACACATCACAACGCATCTTTGTCCCCGTTCACTTGTTCGTCATTTGGCTTGCGATGAGGTACTGCGCCCCACTCACGAGTGCGAGAGCAACTGCGAGCCACAGCAGACCCATCCACAACCAGGTGTAATCAGCTGCAAACCAGGGCCACAACGCAAAGCCCACCGCTAACTGTTGCACCACGGTCTTGTACTTCGCGAGCTTCGATGCCGGAACGCTCACACCCTTCGACCCAACCAGCACCCGGTACACGCTGATCACTAACTCTCGTCCGGCTATCAACAGCACCGGTAGCAGCGGGAAAACATCACGGCTGACAAGGGTGAACATCGCTCCGAGCACGAGAACCTTGTCGGCTAGAGGATCAAGAAAGGCGCCGGTTGATGTCGTGCCATGCCTGCGTGCCACCCAACCATCAATTCCATCGCTGACGCTCAGAGCAAACCACAACAGATACGCAACCCACGCTCCCCGTTGATGGTCGGGAATGACAAGAAACATGACCGGCGACAGTACGAGGCGGCCAGCGGTGATGGCGTTAGCCCAAGTTGCGAGCGCGTTTGGATCCACTGGCACTACAGCGACCCCTCATCGTCATCGTCGGGAATTGACCCTCCAACTGCGACGAGGTCAGGACCCCACGCTTCTTCGATCTCGACCTCAATGAACGAGCCAACACGGTGTGACGGATCGATGTGGATCACGCCGTCAATTTCTGGTGCCTCTCGATGGCTTCGACCCACACCAATCTCATCGACGAGCACGGTGACATGATCCCCAATGAGAGCATCTCGGCGGCGAGCAGTAATTGCGTCTTGCATCTCGGTGAGTTCGGCCAGACGTTCGGTCATCAGGCTGGGATCGACCTGACCGTCGAGGTCATAGGCGTACGTGCCAACCTCACGACTAAATGAGAAAAACCCGCACCAGTCGAGATCGGCTTGCTCAACGAACTCGACCAATGCCGCATGGTCATCATCGGTCTCGCCCGGGTAACCCACAATGAAATTTGACCGCATCGTTGCATTTGGCTGGGCTGCACGAATTTCAGAAATTCGCTTCAAGAAACGGTCGCCATCTCCCCAACGTCGCATTCTTCGAAGAAGCGGTTTGCTGACATGCTGCAACGACAGGTCAAAATATGGCACCTGAGTTCCGAGAATGACCTCAACTAACTCGTCAGTGAGATCGCTTGGGTAGAGATACAGCAATCGAACACGTTCAACCTCTTCCGCCACAGCACGAACAAGTGGAACGATGGCACCCGCACCTAGTTCGTCTGGCCGATCGACGCCGTATGATGCGAGATCCTGCGCCACAAGGACAATTTCCTTCGCCTGAAGTGATTGGACTTCAGCCAAGATCGAATCAGTGTCCCGACTTCGCTGGCTTCCTCTAAACGATGGAATTGCACAAAAACCACATGACCGATTGCAGCCCTCTGCAACCTTCACGTACGCCCATGGGCGTTGGGATGGGGGCCGCTGCAAATTCAGCAAGTCCATGGTTGGCATTGGCGCTTCAGAAACCGGAATGAGGCGTCGCTGTTGCTGTTCGGTTATGGCGCCCCCAAACCCGACAACCGCATCAACTTCAGGCAGTTCTGCAGCCAATTCATCTCCGTAACGCTCTGCCATGCACCCCGTCACAACAAGGCGAGATCCGCTTGGACGGGCCTCATCGAGTTGAAGGATGACATCAATCGACTCTTTTCGAGCCTCTTCGATGAAGGCACATGTATTCACCACGACGACATCAGCCGCTGACGGATCGTCAGTGGGCGACAGGCCATCGTGAAGGAGAGTTCCGACAATCTTGTCTGAATCGACCTGATTCTTGGGACAGCCAAGCGTCTCGACGTAAAAACGGCCGCTTCCCTGTGCTGTCACCTTCCTGACACTATCCGTCAGGCGCAGGACTTCTGTGGGTGGACTCGCAAAGCGCCTCGACCGGACAGTGGCTCAGACGGCTAGATCTGGCCGTTCTGACGCAAAAGTTCAAACTCTTCAACCGTCATGAGCACCGAACGAGCCTTCGAGCCTTCGCTTGGACCGACAACACCGCGCTGTTCCAACAGGTCCATGATTCGACCGGCCCGAGCGAACCCAACCTTGAGTTTGCGTTGCAGCATTGATGTCGAACCCAGTTGGCTACGAACTACGAGTTCGACTGCCTGGCGCATGATGACTGCGTCTTCATCGTCATCCCCTGAGGAAAAGGCGTGGGCATCAGAGGTGACGTCGTTGAAGTCAGACGCGCCTCCTACGGCTCCACTTGCGCTCGGTGCCCCATCGCCTTCGACTTCACTTGAGTAGATCGGTTCGGGCGCCTGCGCCCGCCAATGCTCAACAACTTGGCGCACCTCTTCCTCACCGACCCATGATCCCTGAATGCGGTTCGCGACCGATGAGTTACCCGGCAGCAGAAGCATGTCGCCCTGACCAACAAGCTTCTCCGCACCAGGCTGGTCAAGAATTACTCGCGAATCGGTGAGACTTGAGACCGCAAATGCCATGCGAGCCGGCACGTTTGCCTTGATGACTCCGGTAATCACGTTCACCGAAGGACGCTGCGTGGCGACGATGAGGTGGATTCCGACGGCCCTCGCCTTTTGCGCTATCCGAGTAATTGATTCTTCGACGTCGCGAGCAGCGACCATCATCAAGTCATTTAATTCGTCGACCACGATGACGATGTACGGCATGTGTTCGTACTCGGATCCATCTCGGCCTGCAGGTACCTGCAGGTTGCCTTTGATGACCGCCGTGTTGTACCCGGTGATATCTCGGTACCCACATTCCGAGAGAGCGTCGTATCGGCGCTCCATCTCTTTAACCGCCCAACCGAGAGCGTTGGCAGCCTTCTTGGGATTGGTAACTGGCTGAGTAAGCAGATGCGGCAAGCGCTGATACTGCCCCATTTCAACCTGCTTGGGGTCGATGAGGATGAGACGAACCTGATCTGGGGTGGTCCGCATCAATAGCGAAGTAATGATGCAGTTGATTCCGCTCGACTTGCCGGCGCCAGTTGCCCCAGCGATCAACATATGAGGTGTCGTCGCCAGATTGAGAAACACTGCCTTCCCCGCAATGTCTTTGCCGATTGCCACCTCAAGCGGATGAGTTGCCTTCTTAGCTTCATTCGAAACAAGCAGATCGCCGAGTGCCACCAGCTGCCTTCGAGCATTCGGAACTTCCACGCCGATTGCCGAGCGACCGGGAATAGGGGCAAGGATGCGCACGTCGGTCGCAGCCATTGCATAGGCAATGTCTTTCTGGAGACTTGTCACTTTTGCGACTTTGACTCCCGGGCCAAGCTCTAGTTCGTAGCGTGTCACCGTCGGACCAACCGTGAAACCAGCAAGCTGGGTTTCCACCCCATGCTGAGCGAGAGACTCCTGCAACGTGTCACCACGAGCCTCTACCGACTTCATGTCGACTGACTGCTCACCAGTTCTTTCCAACAGCGCCATCGATGGCAGGCGCCATTCGCCAGGTCGCACAGGTGCGGCGGGCGCAGGAACTGACTCTGGCTGTGTCGCTGCTGGCTGCGACGCCCTCTTCTTGCGTTGAGCCTTGGGCTTCGGTTCGGCAAACTCATCGTCATCCGCCCCGTCGTAAAGAGCAGGTGCAACCGCAAGCGGGTCAAGAGCGACATTCGGCTCGTCAACATCGCTGTCATACTCTTCACGCTCACGGCGACGCTCTTCGGCACGTTCACTTTGCAGGGTGGCAAGGTTCGACAGTGAGCGCTTAAGAAGTTGTGCAATCGGGCGGGCGCCCGCCGCTGCACCGGTGCCAGCGGTCTTTGCAATGTGTTGAAGGGATGCCCCGGTGATGAGCGCAAGTGAGCCAAGGAACAGCGCTATGAGCAACACAATTGCACCGGCCGGCGCCACGAGACGCTGGAGTGGTTCTCCCCCAGCGACACCCAGCAATCCACCTGCCGACCCAAGACTGTCGAGGTCGGTAAGCGATGTCGGTGTCCGCACAACATGCACAAATCCAAGAAACGAAAGCACTGCGAGCGCCCAGCCAATGCCGACACGTAGCGGCGATTGAGGCTCATGATCTCGCAGGATCGCCACCCCACTACCAATGAGAACGATTGGGAGCAGGTGCCGGCCAACGCCTAAGAACCAGCCGAGGAAGGTTCCTGCACCATCTCCAGCAGGCCCAGCAAGCGAGAACCACACCGCCAACACGAGCAAAACACCGATGGCGATGAGTGCGATACCAAGCAAACCGCCGTCGTCACTCACTGACGAATTTCGGCCCGCCGACTGTTTGCCCGCGGTTCGACCAGCAGGAGCCTTCTTCGTCGCCCCTTTCTTAGATGTTGAGGGGCGCGACTTTGGAGCGTTTCCACCTTTGGCCATGCGCCTCTAACGGTACCAACGCGGAACCACTCGATTCAGCCATACCCAGCTATGAGGCCTGAACACCCAAAATTCGACCATCGCCAGAGAGCAACACGAGGAGTGTTCCACCCTTTTCGTTGACAACAGTTGCATCAATCACTGTCGAACCCGTTCCGGAGCCCTGGATCGCAACATCGACAATGACAGGAGTTGATAGCTCATCGTCGATTTGCTCAAAAAGGCTCTCTGGGCTGATCTCGATTGCCGATGCTTGAAAGGTTGCGCCCTCAGCAGACAGCGTTTCTCCGTCTGAGGTGAGTTCCCCTTCTTCCCATCTGAATGTTGTGGCATACATCCCGAGACTTTCCCCCGAATTGTCCTGTTCGGTTTCTGCCAACACCATCGTGACACCTCGCAAGTCAGCGGACACTTCGAAATACTCCAGCCCGGCCCCGAGGCGAGTTTCGAGTGCCCCGATTGCCACAGGGATTTCCCCCACGACGGGTCTCGCTACCTCAGGAGATGACCCACATCCCAGCAGTCCGACTAGGGAGAGCACTGCGACGAGCGTCGAGCGCATCAGACTTCCATCACAACAGGAACGATCATCGGCCGACGCTTCGTCCGCTCGTTCACAAACCGGCCAGCCGACCTTCGCACCTCGCGTTCAAGCGCTTCAACATCGTTCGTCCCATCGGCGAGGGCACGCTCAACGGCTGCTGCGACCGTGTCACATGCTTCGTCGAGAAGATCTTCGGCTTCGGGGGCATAGACCCATCCACGGGTGATGATTTCAGGCCCGGTGAGCACTGTCGATGTCTGGACATCAACCGTGACGACAACAACGACAACGCCCTCTTCCGCCAGCACCCGCCGATCTCGAATCACGCCGGTGCCGACGTCGCCAATAATCCCGTCGACATAGACATAGCCGGCGGGAACATGATCAGCATGCCCGGCACCATCGTCATCGAGGAGCAGCACGTCACCGTCCTCACAAAGAAGCACTCGATCGTCGGCAATTCCCATCTGGCATCCAAGCGCAGCGTTTGCGACAAGATGCCGATACTCGCCGTGCACCGGGACAAACCACTCTGGTTGAACGATCGAAAGGTACGTCTTGATGTCGTCAGCCTGTGCGTGTCCGGTTGCGTGAACATCGGCGACACCGGAATGAACAACCTTTGCGCCACGGCGCAGCAACCCGTCGATCACCCGGTTGACATTATGTTCATTACCCGGAATAGCGTGACTAGATAACACGACGGTGTCGGTGTCACCCAATTTCACAAATCGGTTTTCTCCCCGCGCCAGCAAACCAAGAGCCGACATCGGCTCCCCCTGGCTTCCAGTTGAGATCACACAAATTTCACCAGGCGGGTACTGATCAATATCTTCGACGTCAATCAGCGCAGCATCAGGAATTGAAATCACCCCAAGATCGCGGCCGAGTCGGACGTTCTTGCGCATGCTGAGGCCAAGTGTTGCCACTTTGCGACCAGCTGCTATCGCCGCATCAGCGATTTGTTGTATTCGATGGAGGTGGCTTGCAAAGCTTGCGGTGATAATCCGTCGCCCCTGGTGTTCTGCAAACACTTGACGCAGCACTCCACCAACCGACGTTTCACTCGGAGCAAATCCCGGCTCTTCAGCATTCGTTGAATCAGCGAGCAATAGTCGAATTCCCTCAGATCGAGCGATTTCGCCTAAGCGGGCAAGGTCACATCGACGGCCATCAACCGGGGTGAGATCGAGTTTGTAATCACCGGAATGCAAAATGACGCCCTGCCCGGTTCGGACAACGATTGCGTGAGCATGTGGAACAGAGTGGGTGACCGGAACGAACTCAACTTCAAATGGCCCAATGGCAACCCGGTCACCGTCGTTCGCCGGCACAAAATCAACCCTGCCGAGGAGACCTGCCTCCTCAATCCGATTTCGCGCAAGTCCGAGCGTCAACCGTGACCCATAAATTGGAAGCGGGGTGTCGCGGCGATCACCAATGCCGTGCTCATCTCGAAGAAGGAACTGAATGCCACCGACATGATCTTCGTGACCGTGAGTTGCGACGAGGCCTTTGATCGCAGCCGCATGTTCGCGCAGGTAGGTGAAATCAGGAAGCACGAGATCGATGCCGTGCAAATCAGCCGACGGGAACATGATCCCGCAGTCGATGACGATGATTGAACGCTCGCGGCCTTCGCCCTGTTCGATCGCAAGACAGTTGCGTCCAATCTCACCAAGACCTCCGAGAATGACTATTCGAACCGGTTCAGCCACGGGCTGCCACCAACTCGGCGTAAACCCGACGCGCCTCATCTTCTAGGCCTTCGGGAGCATCACCGAGCGGAAGCCGGCACTGCCCCACGTCGAATCCGAGCGTTCGCATCATTGCTTTTGAGGGAATTGGATTTGGGGTGAGGTCACCGGTCTCGAAGGCGAAACTCGGCAGCATTCGCTGGTTCACTGCAGTTGCAGTGGCAAGATCGCCCGTCTCAATCGCTTCAAACATCTGAACGTGATCTGGGGCAGTCCAATGCGTCGCAACTCCAATAGTTCCCACGGCGCCTACCGATAAAAGTGGCAACGTGAGGCCATCGTCACCGCTGTAGACCTCAAAATCCGCAGGGGCCTCGCGAATTAATCGAGCAGTCTCTGCAGGATTCGCCGCTGCATCCTTCAACCCGATGACGTTTTTCTCTTCGTGGGCGAGGCGCAGCAGAACCTCCGTTGAAACCTTTCGTCCTGTGCGAACCGGGATGTCGTAGATCACTTGCGGCAGGTCCACCGCCTGAGCGATTGACCGCAAGTGCTGTTCGATTCCCGACTGAGAGGGACGGTTGTAATAGGGGCAGAGCGAAAGAATTCCATGCACCCCAAGTGCTTTTGCCCTCAGCGACAGCTCGATCGAGTGCGCAGTGTTGTTTCCTACTGTTCCCGCAATCACTGGGACGTCAACGGCCTCAACGACCGCCGCAAACATCGACAGTTTTTCGTCGTCCGACAATGTCGGCGACTCACCCGTTGTGCCACAGACGACGAGCCCCTCGTTCCCTTCTTCGACAAGTCGACGGGCAAGCTGTTGAGCAACGTCAAGGTTGACACTGCCGTCTTGAGCAAACGGAGTGATCAGCGCGGTAAGAATTCGTCCAAATGTCGGCGATGGCATGCAGTCAAGAGACTAGTGACCGATCAGCGGGTCACCATGCTTAGGCGACGTCGGCACCCAGTTCAAACTTGAGATATTCAGACCCCGTGTCTTCCCAATCTTCGAACTGGATGACGTTCATCTCCTCGAATCGACGACGCAGCCACGACTCATTTCGGTCGAGGAGCCCCAGTTTCTTGCAGTTCGGAACGATCTTCGAGAACAGCATCTGCTGGAATACATCGCGGGTTGGGTCACGCAGCACGAGAGGAACGACGTCTTTCGGGTTCACACCCTGCTTCTCCCACACCTCCTGCTGCAAGAAACGATCTCGCATCCGAATTGCTGCCTCAAACGCAAATTCCTGTCGCTCCATTAATTCGCGGTCAGTCATCTCGGAGTAGACCTCCTTCAGCGACAGCACACCGAAGGCAACATGACGCGCTTCATCGCTCATCACGTAACGAAGTAGCTGCTTCAAGAGCGGCTCCTCAGTCATTTGGTGCATGAATCCGAATGCGGCGAGTGCGAGACCTTCGACCATCACCTGCATGCCGAGGTACGTCATATCCCAACGTGAGTCTTCGATGATGTCGTCGAGCAACATTCGGAGGTGGGCGTTTACTTGGAAGCCACCGCCGAGTTTCTCGTCGAGATAGCGAGCGAATACTTCAACATGGCGGGCCTCATCGACTACTTGCGTTGCGGCGTACAACTTGGCGTCGTACCACGGCACCGTCTCGGTGATTTTCGCAGTGCAAAGCAATGCGCCCTGTTCACCGTGAAGGAACTGCGACAGTGTCCATCGGCGACTGTCAATGCCGAATTCGAGCCATTCCTTATCGCCCCACTTCTCAACGACAGTTCCGGCGTAATGATCAGGGCTTAGCCCTGCCGAGAACGCCGCCTGATCAGATGTCACGACCTCATCGAGTTCGACCTCAGTATCCCACGGAAGATCAGTCGTGCCATTCCACTGGCCAACTTTTGCCTTCTCGTACAACTTGCGAAGTTGTGGCCTGGCCAGGGAGTAATCCCATGTGAAGATCGCGTCGGCATTGTCTTTCACGACATGCTCGACCTCGTCAACATCAACGTTCGAAACCGAGAGAATGGCCTCAATGTCGTTGATCTCGTCACGGCCGATGATGTCTGCATTTGCTGCGTGACCCGCTGGCTGTTCTGTGGTGCTCATGAGTTACTCCTAGGTGTGAGGTGCGACCGAGTCAAAGCTGTGCTCATTCAGGGTCACGGAAGAGATAAGTGGATAGAGGAATTGCGATGCGCTATCGGCGTTCGTGAGGTCAACAGCGTCGTCAGGGGAAAGGAAGTGCGACACCGTTAGTCGAACGACAAGATCGATGAGACGGTGGGCCGAGCTGTGACCAATGAGTGGCTCGAGGTGCGGAGCAAGGGCACCTGTCGCCATGCGAATAATTCTCGGCAGCCCAGCCGAGGTAAGTTGGCCGAGCGCCTCTCCTGGCTCAGAACTCAACATCATTGCGAGGTGCTCGTCGGCGTTCAACAGGACCGATGCCGATACGACGCTTCGAGTAACGATGTCTTCAACGGTTGTTGCGCCCTCAATTTCTGCGAGGACATCTCCAAAAAACTGGTGAAGTTCACGAACTCGCAAAGCCTCAAATAAGACCTCACGTCCACCGGGGAAGAGCCGGTACACCGTTGCCCTCGAAACACCCGATTCTTTGCAGATGTCATCGACCGTGACCTTTGAGAATCCAAGTCGGGAGCTGCAGCTCAGGGCAGCGTCAAGGACAGCATCTTCAGATTCTGCTAACCCTCGCCGCGCTGTGCCATTGGTCACATCTGAGACATTATTGCCCTAAATGTCTCAGAGCAACTCGTGAGCCGAGGATTCCCTAGTCAGGAAGCACATAATCGGCGAAGCGGGCGCGGAGGTCTTTCTTGGAGAACTTTCCGACGCTCGTCTTGGGCACCTCATCAATGAACTCAACTGCGTCCGGCAACTGCCACCGAGCAACCCGACCGCGCAAAAAGTCGACAACCTCTTCAGCAGAAATCTCACTCCCCTCAGACCGCACAACGCACGCCAACGGGCGCTCCGACCAACGAGGGTGAGGAACCCCAATCACAGCAGCCTCGGCAATCCCGGGATGCGACATCAGTTCGTTTTCAAGTTCAACCGAAGAAATCCACTCACCACCTGACTTGATGAGGTCTTTTGTTCGATCAAGGAGTCGCACTCGACCTCGCCCATCGACGCTTGCAACATCACCCGTCCGTAACCAACCATCGGTAGTGAAACTTTCGTTTGCTCTCTCATCGTTGTAGTAGGTGGCCGCGATCCAGTTTCCGCTCACCTGCAACTCACCGCTTGATTCACCGTCCCACGGGACTGGATCCTCTGAATCTGGGTCGACAACCCTCATGTCGACACCAAAGGAAATTCGGCCAACCGTCGTGCGCAACTCGGCCTGCTTATCATTTGGTAGATCCTGCTGGTCAGCATCGAGATGAGAGACCGCACAAATCGGGCTCGTTTCAGTCATACCCCACGCTTGCAACAGTGGGAGTCCTGTCATCTCTCGATATCCCTCAGACAACCCGCGCGGCACCGCAGAACCGCCGCAGGGAATTGCCCGCAAACAGGAGGTGTCACGACCCTGAAGTTCAGGGAGTACCTGCATCCAGATGGTCGGCACGCCAGCCGCTAGCGAGACACGTTCTTCAACAATCAGGTCTGCGAGCGCCTTACCTGAAAGGTCTGCGCCGGGCATCACCATCTTCGCTCCAGTTGCAACACCTGCATGCGCCAAACCCCAGGCGTTCGCATGGAACATCGGCACGACCGGAAGGACGACATCTGATTCTCGTGCCCCAAGCGAATCGGCCGTCATTGTTCCCATAGTGTGCAAGAAGGTGCTGCGGTGCGAGTACACCACCCCCTTTGGATTACCGGTGGTTCCTGAGGTGTAACACATGCTTGCTGCACGATGCTCATCGACAGGCTTCCACTCGATGGGAGAAGAGCCTGCGAGTAGTTCCTCGTAGTTGAGAAGTTCATACCCTGAGAGGTCGTCAGGAATGTCACCGTCGCCATCGTCGATCAGAACAAGATGTCGCAACCGTTCGAACGTTGGCAATAGCGGTGCAAGCAGCGACAGTAACGACCGATCAACAAAGATGACCTCGTCGTCGGCATGATTCACGATGTAGGTGAGTTGCTCGGGGAACAGCCGAATATTCAACGTGTGAAGTACTCGCCCAGTGCATGGCGCGGCAAAGTACAACTCAAGATGCTGCGCTGTATTCCATGAGAACGTTGCGACCCGCCCGTAGCCCGAAATCTCCAATGCGTCGAGTACCCCACCAAGCTGGCGAGTTCTGGTTGCCCACTCCCCATAGGTCGTGCGGTTACGACCCTGCACGGTCGCAGTCACGATCTCTTTATGCGGGTGGTAACGCTCGGCTCGATCAAATAGGTGAGAAATATTTAGTGGTACGTCTTGCATCAATCCGCGCATGTCAGAAAACGCTAATCGACAGAGAAACTCAGGTCATAGGGCAGACAGATATCGTCGAGGTGTGACCGCCAGCCCCTCCGATACGACAACCCTTCGACCTCGTTGGGCCCCGCTGTCGATTGCAGCATTTGTTGGGCTCGTCGTCTGCACCAATATCGCCGCAATCATTTGGGCACGACTCGTGCTGTCGTCACCAGAAACACTGCTCGCGCTGTCGTCACGAAACCGCTACCTCGCACTCGCCCTAGGAACCGATATCAGCGGAGCCGCCTATTGGCTCATCGGTAGCCTCCGTATCGCCTTGGCATTTGCTGTTTGCCATCTTGCCGGACGTGCATACGGTGATCGAATCCTTGCCATGTTCATCAAATACCTCGGAATGGATCAGCCCACGATCGACCGCCTGCAATCAGGTTTCGCTCGAGCTGATTGGGCACTCATCCCATTTTTCGTCGGCTCAAACATAGTTGCGGCGATAAGTGGAATTCAGCGCACTCGACCAAGTCGCCTTGCTGCCCTCGTTGCAGTCGGACTCGCTGCTCGCCTAGCGCTCATCCAATGGCTCGCCAGCATCTTCGAAGAACAACTCACCGATGCCATCAATCTCCTTCAGAAGTACTCGTGGTGGTTTGTCGGCGGATCGGTCATCCTCGTCGTACTCACGAATAGTCGGAAAACACGGCGGTCGTAGTCCGAACAAAACAAACGGTTGAGCGAGCGCGTAGCACGATCTCGACAAGGTGTGCCAGGCAATAGATGACGACCATGCCTGTCCGCGACAGTGACCGCCGTTCGGGTTTACAACAATGCGTCGAGTCCGACCGTGAGCCCAGCAGCACCACTAATGCGCCTGCATGCGAGTACAACGCCGGGCATAAAACTCGTTCGATCGTAGGAATCCTGCCGGATTGTCAGCGTCTGACCCTGGGCGCCAAGAATCACTTCTTGATGGGCTGTCATGCCTCGCATTCGAACCGAGTGAATTCGCACTCCATTCGGACCAATTCCTCCACGAGAGCCGGCCGGCTCCTCAACCTGAGTTGGGTCATCGGCCCATCCATTGTCGCTTGGAGTCATCATGCGAGCTGTGGCAAGTGCAGTGCCTGATGGAGCATCAATCTTCTCATCATGATGAAGTTCAATGATCTCTGCAGTGTCGAACAGTGCGGCCGCCTCCGCCGCAAACCTCATCATGAGCACCGCCGAAATGGCGAAATTTGCTGCGATCAAACAATTCGCTGGAGATGCATCGAATGCCGATTCGAATGCAAGGAGATCGCGGTCATCAAACCCGGTAGTACCAACGACAGCATGAATTCCGTGCAGTGCCAGAAATGGAAGTGTTTCTCTCGCTGCTTCTGCCGTTGTGAAGTCGACAACGACGTCACATGAGGCGTCTACCAAGGATTGAAGGTCAGATGAGACCCGAATTTCGTGAATCGTGTCGGATCCGTGAATATCAACCAGGGCAACAAGTTCAAGACCCTCCGCGGCTACAACCGCGTCACAGACAGTTCTTCCCATCCTTCCGGTTGCACCAACTACTCCGACACGAATACTGCCCATAGCGACGACGGTACTCCGTTACGAGCGCCCAACCGAGACAGTGAGCCTTCCGCTGTTGAGAAGGTTTGCGGCAACATCAGCAGCTTCGCTTTGGGTTACTCGACGCCATCGAGCGATCTGCTCATCTACCGGTCGCAGTTCTGAAGAAGTAGACAGCATTCCTCCAAGGCGAGCCATCCGGGCGCCGGAGTCTTCGAGACTCATCTCAAAGGCACCGACGAGATACCCGATCGAGGTTTCGATTTCTTCTTCAGTCGGACCACGGTTCGCCATGTCATCGATAATGCCCACTATCAAATCGTGAACTTCTGCTGTGCGCTCTGGATTTGTCGCTGCGTACACCGACCAAGCACCAATGTCAGAGAATGAACTGAGCCCAGAAAACACGGTGTAGACGAGGCCACGCCGTTCTCGAATTTCATCGAACAACCTGCTCGACAAACCGCCACCGAGCGCATGATTTACGACATCCAAATACTCTCGACGCGGATCCACGCGCGAGAGCCCGAGCCCGCCGATGACAAGGTGAGTTTGCTCGGTGTCATCATGCACCGAACGATCACCGGCGCTGTTCGTTGGCATCGTTCGACTCAACGCCAAGCCACACGAGGGAATCGTTGAGAAGGCTGACGCAACATCAGAGATCACTTCGCCAGGATCAACTGCTCCTGCGATTGCGACCACCATTCGATCAGCCGCGTAATGCTCTGAATGGAATCGACGAATGTCATCAGGGGTAATAGATGACACAGACTGTCGAGTGCCACCTGGATCTCGGCCAAGTGAATGATCGGTGAACAATTGCTCTGCGAACACTCGGTGCGCAACATCATCAGGCGACTCGTCATCCATTGCTAATTCTTCGAGGATGACCTGACGCTCGCTTTCAACATCTGATGCGCGCAATGAAGGATTCGAAATGACGTCACCCAACAGACTGATCGCATCATTTACATTTCGCGCCGGCATGCGGCAGTAGAACGTGGTGTTCTCGCGCGCCGTGTACGCGTTGATATCGCCACCAACACGATCTACCGAGCGAGAGATATCAGATGCTGATCGCTTCGAGGTTCCCTTGAACAACAGGTGTTCGAGGAAATGACTCACCCCAGCAATTGGCTCAGGTTCATCACGAGAACCAACTCCAACCCATACACCTACAGAGACCGAACGTGTTGTCTCCATCGGATCAACCGCAACGGTTAATCCATTATCAAGAACGACAACACGCTCGGTCATCGAGGTGTTATTCGCTGTTAGCGGTGACGACGACGTCCGCCGCCATCACCACGACGTTCGGAGCTTGGTCCAAGGTCACCGAGTTCATCGGCGAGTTCTGCGTCAAAACTCTCATCGAAACTGACAGATTCAATCTCTCCATCGCTAGACGCCCGTTGTGCAGGAACCGGAGCCGCCGCATCATCATCTGCGTTGGAGGAATCGCCAGAGGCGATGTCACCGGCCGGACTCAGCGATACCTTCCCGCGGTCATCGATCTCATCGACAACAACCTCTACTTCATCACCGAGAGATAACACGTCTTCGACGGCGTTGATTCGCTTGCCGCGACCGATCTTCGAGATATGAAGCAGGCCATCGCGACCTGGAAGGATGTTGACAAACGCTCCAAACTTGGTGATGTTCACCACACGACCGGTGTAGGTGGCGCCAATTTCAGCCTTCGGCGGGTCAACGATGTTGAGAATCGCGGTACGAGCCTCTTCCATGCGCCATGACTCAACTGCAGCGATGGTCACGATGCCAACGGCACCGTCGTCGTCAACAGCGATATCGGCACCGGTCTCCCCCTGAATGGTGTTGATGATCTTGCCCTTTGGCCCGATGACCTCTCCGACTTTGTCAATCGGAATAGTAATGGTCACAATCTTCGGAGCCGTCTCGGCAACCTCGCTCCGTGGAGCCGAGATCGCAGCATTCATCACATCGAGAATCTGCATACGTGCCTCACGGGCTTGCTGGAGTGCATCAGCGAGCACCTGTGCAGGAATACCGTCGATCTTCGTGTCGAGCTGGAGTGCGGTGATCGCATCATGGGTTCCAGCGACTTTGAAGTCCATATCGCCGAATGCATCTTCTGCGCCGAGGATGTCGGTCAATGTCACGTAGTTATCGCCGTCTTTCACGAGACCCATTGCGATACCGGAAACAGCTCCACGGATGGGTACGCCCGCATCCATCAGCGAGAGGCTCGACGAACACACCGAACCCATCGATGTTGAACCATTCGACGACATCACCTCGGACACGAGACGGAGCGTGTACGCGAAGTCTTCCTGACTTGGAACAACCGGCATCACCGCCCGAGCAGCAAGTGCTCCGTGGCCAATCTCGCGACGCTTCGGTGAACCGACACGGCCCGTCTCGCCATTTGCCCACGGCGGCATGTTGTAGTGGTGCAGATAGCGCTTCTCGTTATTCGGTGACAACGAGTCGATCATCTGATTCATACGCGGCATTGCGAGGGTCAAGACGTTCATGACCTGTGTTTCACCACGCTGGAACAAACCTGATCCGTGCGCTGTCGGGAGCACACCAACTTCTGCTGAAACAGGCCGGAGGTCGCGGACACCACGGCCGTCGATACGGAGGCCCTCGTCAACGATCCGGCGACGAACGAGCTTCTTCGTCAGCGAACGAACAGCTTCCTTCACAGCCTTTTCTTGGCCTGCGAATTCGCCATCTTCACCACACAGCGCTTCGAGTGCCTTTGCAGTTGCAGCATCAGTTGCTGCATTCCGCTCGGCCTTTCCAGCAATTGCGACTGCCACAGCAATTTCAGCGGATACACAACCCTCAACTGCTGCAAACACCTCTGGGGTGTAGTCGAGCACTGGGGTAAATGGGAGTTGTTCAATTGGTCCCGATGTAGCGATCACACTTGCGACAAGTTGACGCTGCAGCGCAATTGATTCTTTGATCCACTGCTTCGAGGCATCAAGACCCTCAGCGAGTGCGACCTCATCAACCTTTGGTGCTCCGTCCTCATAGAAGTAGAAACTCTGCTCGGTACCGCCGGCCTCAACCATCATGATTGCGACGTCGCCATTGTCAAGTTCACGACCTGCGACAACGAGTTCGAACGTAGACGCTTCGCCCTCCTCGTACGTGGGATGCGGAATCCAGTTGCCCTCGGTGGTGTACGCAACTCGCACCGATCCGATTGGTCCCTCAAATGGAATTCCCGAGATCATGAGTGCTGCTGAGGCAGCATTGATTGAAAGGACGTCGTGCGGGTTGGCCATGTCGACACCGAGAACAGTCGTTACAACCTGAACTTCGTTGCGGAAACCATCTGGGAATGCCGGACGGAGCGGACGGTCGGTGAGACGGCAGGTGAGAATTGCGTCCTCGGTCGGACGACCTTCACGACGGAAGAATGACCCGGGGATCTTTCCAGCTGCGTATGAGCGTTCCTCAACGTCAACGGTGAGCGGGAAGAAGTCGATACCTGGACGTACGTCTTTAGCGGCGTTTGCCGTGGTAAGTACTCGAGTTTCGCCGATGGTGGCGACGACAGCGCCTTGACTTTGTGGCGCAAATTTTCCTGTCTCAAATGACAGGGTTCGGTCGGTGCCCGAAATTGCTCCGGACACGCGGATTGGATCAGCCATAAGTGGCTCCTTTCAATTTGGGACGTTCCCAAATGTTGTGGAGCAGCTCTCCGGTTGCCAGTTGGCAACACCGCATCAATTTCCGCTCACACGTTTGACACGATCTCAGCAACCGGTAACCGACATCAGCTACTCAGTGATATGTGGACGATGACGCCCGAGGGAAGGCTATCCCGCAAAAACAACACCCGCTCGACATTCGATCGAGCGGGCGAGTATTTCACCAAAAATAACTGACGGCAACAACCGCCAACGTTGAGCCAAAACTCAGCGACGGAGGCCGAGTTCAGCAACGATCGAGCGGTACCGCTCGACGTCAATTGCGCGGATGTAGTCGAGCATACGACGGCGACGACCGACGAGCATCAACAGTCCACGACGGGAGTGGTGATCTTTTGGATGGGACTTCAAGTGATCCGTCAGGTGCTGAATTCGTGATGACAGCAGTGCAATCTGGACCTCTGGGGATCCGGTATCGCTATCGCTCTGACGGTGACGTGCAATGACGTCTGCCTTTGGCTCAATTGCCATGTTCTTGCCTACCTTTTCGTAGTTGAGGTGGTCGCGCCCAGGGACGCATCCGAGAGAGTCGGAACCCCAACGGACATCGAGAGGCTATGAGGACTGATGAAAGGTCACAACCTGACGCGTTCGCGTGTGCGATCAACATCAGCACGAAGTTGTGTAGTCAACGCCTCGAGTCCATCAAATCGCTGCTCATCACGCAGACGCTCTACAAACTCAACAGTAAGGTCCTGGCCGTAGAGATCTCCGGAAAAGTCGAGTAAATGACATTCAACCAGTGACCGATCTGCTGATCCATAAAAGGTTGGCCGCTTACCGATATTCACGGCGCACGCAAATTCATCTCCCGCCTGGGAAAGACATTTTGCCGCATACACACCGTCGGCTGGAATGATAAATCGTTCAGGAACATCGACATTTGCAGTCGGGAAGCCAATCGTTCGGCCACGTTCATCACCGTGCACAACTTGGCCACGAATCACCATATTTCGACCGAGCATTTCACTGGCCGCCACAATGTCTCCCCGCCGAAGCGCTGTTCTAATCGCAGTCGAACTAATGATGTCTGCCGACTCAGATCGTCGAAGTTCGAGGGGAGTCACATTGAAGTCGTGCTGCGATCCGAGTGCTGCAAGCAACTCAACATTTCCCCGCCGTCCTTTACCGAAATGAAAATCTTCACCAATGACGATGTCGACTGCTGAGAGTCCATTTACGAAGACTCGCTGAACGAAGTCCTCAGCTTCTTCTGCGGCCGCAGTTTCATCAAACTCCAACACAACAACCGCGTCAAGCCCAGTTCGTTCGAGGAGTTCGAGACGCTGCTCGAGCGACGTGATCAGCAGCGGAGCCGACTCAGGACGAACCACCGAAGCCGGGTGACGATCAAACGTCACGACAACGCTGCGGTGACCCAGTTGCTGGGCTCGATCGACGACAGAGGCGATGACCGAGATGTGACCCCGGTGCAAGCCGTCATACGCCCCGATGGTGACCACGGAGCGCTCACCCGGGAACACGGGTGTTTGCAGCGAATGAACGACGAGCACGATGCCGAAACCTATCGCTGAGATGCCGTTGGCAACACCACCGATGGCTTGGCGTTTCCATTCCTGAATGGTTGATAGACGGCAATGAGAATTCCCTCGGCGTAAACAGCCCATGGCCCGTCGCCCTCCCATGTTGGAAGGAGCCCACCGACGGCAACCTTTTGTGCGGCCTCTTCATCAACATCGACTCGGTCAAGGCTCTCTGCGATGGCCTCCACCGGTAATAGTTCACATGTCTCAGGTGGGGCCGCGCGTTCAAGATCGAACGGACCCGACGCAATACGTCGCAAAGATCGCAAGTGTGCCCCTCCGCCTAGCAGGTGCCCAATGTCATCAGCGATCGTTCGGACATACGTACCGGCAGAACATTCAACTTCAATCGCAAACACGTGCGACTCGGGTGTTTCTCGAACATCACAGCGAAAAATCGTCACACTTCTCGGCTTGCGTTCGATCTCAATTCCCTCGCGCGCAAGTTCGTGTAGGCGTCTTCCATCAACTTTTATCGCTGACACCATTGGCGGAATTTGGTCAATCTCACCGAGCAAATGTTCCTCGACAACGCGCTGGACATCTTCCAGTGTCACCCCCGACATGTCATGGGTGGCCGTGACCTCTCCCGCCGCATCCAGGGACGATGTTTCAGTTCCCAGAACAACCTCGCCGACGTAGGTCTTTGTTGAAGCGGTGGCAAATTGCAGCAGACGAGTTGCCATGCCTACGGCGACGACCAGCACCCCAGTTGCTTCAGGATCAAGCGTCCCAGCGTGGCCAATCTGCCGTTCGGAAAACCGCTTACGTAACTGGCCGATCACGTCATGGCTTGTGATTCCCGCCGGCTTGTCGACAATGCAAACACCGTGGACAGTCGGAGGTCGACGGCGGGCCATCTACTCCCCTGCGTCCGATTCAGCAGTCCTCGGGTCTGCCCGGAGAATTTCGTCGATTCGTTCCGCAGCCCGAATCACGTCATCTGGAGCAAAATGAAGGATCGGAGTCTTCTTTGCGCGAATCTGCCGCCCGATTGATGACTGAATGCGAACACGATGCTCACCCAGTGCTTCGACGATCTCCTCATCAGCCTCCGGACCAGACAACGAGTCGTAATACACGTGCGCTCGATTGAGTTCATCATCAACGTCAATTCGAGTCACGGTGACGAACTCAAGTCGCTCATCACCAATTCGAACCAACTCTTCAGCAATGATCTCTCTGAGGGTTTCGCCCACACGCGCTGAACGGGGGTAGCGATGCGCCCCGCTCGATGAGCGAGTCGAACGACGACCACCACGAGAGCCCATAGATCAACTCAGCGTTCGTGCAATTTCACGCTCATCGAATGTTTCGATGACATCGCCCGGTTTCAAATCTTGGAAGTCGCTCAAGCCGATACCGCATTCAAATCCTTCCCGGACCTCACGAACATCATCTTTGAAGCGCCGGAGAGAAGTAATCTCGCCCTTCCAGATGATGGTTCCGTCGCGAAGGAAGCGCACCTTGGAACCACGAGTGATTGTGCCGTTCTGAACGTAGCAACCGGCGATTGCGCCAAGTTTTGGAACTCGGAAGATCTCGCGAACTTCCGCATCGCCGGTGACGACCTCTTCGTACTCAGGCGCAAGCATTCCAACCATCGCTTGCTCAATGTCTTCGAGCAGTTTGTAGATGATTTCGTAGGTACGAATCTCAACATCTTGCTGGTCGGCCAACTCACGTCCCTTGCGATCAGGACGAACGTTGAATCCGAGGATGGTTGCATTTGTCGTTGCAGCAAGAGTGATGTCGTTCTCTGAGATCGCACCGACCGCACGATGCACAAAAACCAGGTCGACTTCATCACGGCCCAGTTTCCGCAAACTGTCGGTAACGGCTTCGAGCGAACCCTGCACATCGGCTTTCAGGACGATGTTAAGAATTGCCGACTCACCGCTCTGAATCTGGGTAAAGATGTCTTCGAGTTTCGTGCCGGTCTTGACTCGCGCATCAGATCGCTGATCGCGGATCTTGCGGTGATGTGTTCGGGCTTCGCCGACCAGACGAGCGATTCGCTCATCTGGTGCAGCCCGAAACTCGTCTCCTGCTGCCGGAACTGATGACAAACCGAGAACCTCGACCGGTGACGACGGACCTGCGACCTTCACCTGCTCGCCACGATCGTTAATCATCGCACGAACACGTCCCCACGAAGCTCCAGCGACAATTGGGTCACCAACTTTCAGTTCGCCTTTGTCGACGAGCACAGTGGCAACCGGGCCGCGCCCCTTGTCAAGGTTGGCCTCAAGAACAATGCCCTTCGCTCGACCAGTTGGATTAGCAGTCAACTCTTCAAGTTCGGCAACGACCAGCAACTGATCGAGCAGGTCATCAACACCGAGGTCTTGAAGGGCAGACATCTCGACGACAATCGTGTCGCCACCCCAGGCCTCAGGAACAAGCTCGTGCTCAGCAAGTTGAGTTAACACTCTCTGGGGGTCGGCGTTGTCTTTATCAATCTTGTTGACTGCGACAATGATGGGCACATCGGCAGCGCGGGCATGACTGATTGCTTCGATCGTCTGCGGCATCACCCCATCGTCAGCTGCCACGACGAGCACAACGATGTCCGTCGCCTGCGCGCCACGAGCACGCATGCTCGTGAAGGCTGCGTGTCCAGGGGTGTCAATGAACGTAATGACGTGACCATTGCGCTCAACCTGATACGCGCCGATGTGCTGGGTAATTCCACCCGCTTCACCATCGACAACATTGGCTGAGCGGATCCGGTCGAGAACCGTCGTCTTACCGTGGTCAACGTGACCCATCACAGTAATTACTGGTGGACGTGACCGCTGAGCCTCTTCGTCATCGTCATCACTGTCATCGAACAACGCTTGAAGTTCAATTTCTTGTTGTTGACCAGGATCAACGAGGAGCAATTCAGCCGACACATCAAGAGCAAAGAGTTCCATGTGCTCATCGGAGAGCGCCTGCGTTGCGGTGACCATTTCACCGTTGTTGAGGAGGAACTTCACAACGTCAGCGGCGGTGCGATTCAGCTTTGGAGCGAACTCCTGAGCCGACACCCCGCGCTCGATGACGATCGTTCCTTCAGGAACTGGGGCGGAACGATCGGTGAGCTGGAGATGCTGCGGTTGCAACTCGTCTTGGTCGCGACGACGACGTCGCTTTGATCGCCGAGGAGGTCGACGCTGGCCACTTGGCCTACCGCCAGGCCCTGGGCGACCGCCGGGCCCACCACCAGGACCTCCCGGACCGCCAGGACCACCAGGTCCGCCACCGGGGCGAGGCCCACCGAAGCCGCCTGGGCGACCACCAGGTGCTGGGCGGCCGGGGCGGCCACCTGGAGCTGGACGCCCAGGAGCATTCGCCTGGCCCGGAGGAGGAGGAATTGGCTTACCGGTCGCCGAAATCGGACGACCCGGAGGAGGAGGAATCGGCCTGCCACTTGAAGCTGCCGGCGGGGTTGGTCGGTCAGGAGGAGACTGTGCCGGACGATCGCCGGTCGGTTGCGCCGGCGGCCTCGCAGATCCCGGTCCTGGACTTGAAACAACACGATCACTCGAACTGCCCGGGCCCGCGCTTGAAATGACGCGAGGTGATGGGTCTGCTGGAGGCTCAGGTGCAGCGGCCTCCGGCTGAGGATCCGCATCATTTTCCGAAGTTTCTACCTGAGGCTCGATCACCTCAGGTTCTTGATCGGGCTCCGGTGCCGGTGCAGGCTCCTCCGCCACTTCTGCTTCTGGTTGCGGCTCAGCAGCGGGCTCGTCTGAAATTGGCTCAGGATCTGGTGCTGGCGAGGTTGATCCCACGAGGCCGGCCTGAGAGGCTTTGTCTCGGACCATCGCAGCGTCCTCTTCACTCAAGGTTGAGGAGTGGCCCTTTACGGCTAGATCGAGCGACTTACAGAAGTCAACGAGATCTGGATTCGACATTTGCAGTTCTTTGGCGAGCGCGTGAATACGAATGTTCGAGCCGGCCTTCTTCGCCTTCGACCCTCCTGACTCGGCCGCAGCCTCCTGAGGCTGCTCATCACGAGTGAGTCCCTCGCGTTCTGCCTTGCGCCGCACCATGTCGGCATACGCCTCATTTAACGACGACGACTGACCCTTAATCGGCACGCCCAGGCTGTGGCAGAGCTCGACTGTCTCGGCATTTGTCATGCCCAGTTCTTTCGCTAGCTCGTGCACTCTTAGGTTTTTCGCCACTTGATTCCTCTATCCCTCAGTCGTTTCTCAGTCTCTCAAACAAATCCCGCCGTCACACCTGTCCGGCGGTGGCACTCTCTATCGATCGGATCAATTCTTCTAATTCGGATGCTGTCACGCTGGTCCGCCATGCCTTAGAAAAGGCGTTCGTTCGGACCGCCTGTTGAGCACATTCGACCCCACACAACCACGCTCCACGGCCAGCTCCATGTCGGTCAACACATGCTCCCGAAGTGCCATACACGCACCGGAGCAACTGCTGTTGCTCTCGCTGCTGACGACACCCGACACAGGTTCGCACCCTTTGATCAGTCGATGTCCTCACCACCTTCGGCATCTGCGCTTGATTCGTCCACTTCGACCTCATCGCTCGCTTCTACAGCATGTTCATCAACAGCATCTGCTGTTTCGTCGCCCTCACTATCGGATGCGACCGTGCCCGATGTCTGCGCTGTCCATTCGGCCTGGCTCATCACGCTGCCATCGGCGGCATGCCACTCCATCTCGCCAGAGTCGGGGTTCTCGACCCACTCGCCCTCTGCATACTCAACGTTTCCAAGTTCTGCCGCGTATCCACCCGAGGTCTCGCCGTCGGCCTCCTGAGTTTCGGAGCGGATATCAATGCGAACCCCAGTGAGGCGGGCTGCCAGGCGAGCGTTTTGGCCCTCTCGTCCGATTGCCAGCGAAAGTTGGTGGTCCGGAACAATCACATCGGCCTGGGTCCGGTCCTCAGAGATCACGACCTGCGTGACCTTTGCCGGCGACAACGCCTTTGCAACGAAATCTGCAAGATCGTCGCTGAACGGAACGATGTCAATTTTCTCGCCACGGAGTTCGTTCACAACCATGCGAACCCGCGCGCCTCTCGCTCCAACACAGGCACCGACCGGATCGACGTTGTGGTCATTGGACCACACTGCGATCTTGGTGCGGTGTCCCGGTTCACGCGCACACGCACGCAGTTCAACAACCCCATCTGCAATCTCTGGAACCTCAAGCTCAAATAGGCGCTTGATCATTCCTGGATGGGTTCGCGAAACAACAATCTGCGGACCCTTCGCTGTCTTGCGAACTTCGACGATGTACGCCTTTGAACGGTCACCACGATTGGGCCGCTCGTATGGAACCTGTTCAGCTTGAGGCATCAGTGCCTCGACCCGGCCAAGGTCAAGCAAGGCGTAACGAGACTCTGTGCGCTCAATGATTCCTGAAACCAGATCGCCTTCACGGTTTGCGTATTCTTCGAACTTGCGATCGCGTTCAACCTCACGAATGCGCTGTGACATGACCTGACGAACAGTCTGTGCCGCAATTCGTCCCAGTTCAGTCTTGTTCGGTGTGTCATCACGAGGGTTCACCCACTCGCCATTTTCATCAAGGTCGTAGGCAGTGAAGGTGAACTCCATCGTCTCTGGGTCGACCCCAACCTGAACCTCATCGGCTGCATCTGGGCGACGCTTGTACGCGCTCGCAAGCGCCTCCACTAACACCTGTAGCAGTGCGTCAACAGATAAGCCCTTTTCTTGGGCAAGCATCTTGATGGCTTCGCTCATGTCGAGATTACTCACGGTTGTTCCTCCGCGTCTGTCCCGCTGTCGTGTGACTCTGCGAGATTGGGTGTTGATATTCCCGATGGCCGGGACTTCTTGGATCGAGGACCACTAGGCTTAGGTGCTGGGCCCCATTCGAAGATTGTTTTTGCTTTATCGATTGCAGAAATAGCGATTGTCAATGCACCAGAATCTGTGTCGAGCACAATCGACTGACCATCGCACGATGACAGAAGGCCTTCGACTCGACGCTGTTCAACCGATGGGTCAGAAAGTCGAACGGTAATGCGCTTTCCAACTTCTCGAGTGAAGTGGTGAGGGGTTCGCAGCGCGCGCTCAACACCGGGACTCGTCACCTCAAGGGTGTACTTGCCAGGAATTGGGTCTTCGTGGTCAAGTTCGCGTGAGAGAAGACGCGTCACGACTGCAATGGTGTCAAGACTCACTCCTGAGTCGGAGCCAGCAGGTGTATCGATGGTCACTCTGAGAGTTCCGCCACGCTGCTCCAGGTCGTAAATTTCGAGTCCGAGGTCGACTACCACCGGTTCAACGAGCGCCCGAACTCGATCAATCGTTGCAGATGTCATTCGGTCCTCCTTCTCGTTGTTTCAACCTGAGCCCATCCAACAAACAAGGCGTGGGGTGAACCCCACGCCTTTCGGTCGGACACGCACATAGCGTTATTCGTTTCGAAATAGCACCGCAAGCATACCTGAAGAGTTGTGAATCGGGAAGGGCAGGACCGGTCAGGTCACTAGGTGCATCGAGAGGGGCACGGTAGTGTGCGGACGTGCTTCGGATGTCAAAACTCTTCCTGCGAACTTTGCGAGATGACCCGTCAGATGCCGAGGTGCCCTCACATCGACTTCTCGTTCGGGCTGGTTATATCCGCCGTGCTGCTCCAGGCGGATTCACCTGGTTGCCTCTCGGATGGATTACCTACCGCAAGGTCGAAGAGATCATTCGGGACGAGATGAACAAAGCAGGGTTTCAAGAAGTTCACTTTCCCGCATTGCTCCCGCGCGAACCCTATGAAGCGACTGGACGATGGACTGAATACGGACCGAACCTGTTCCGTTTGAAGGACCGGCGAGACAACGATTTTCTTCTCGCCCCTACCCACGAAGAAATGTTCACGCTCATCGTTCGCGACCTCTTTTCTTCGTACCGAGACCTTCCGCTTTCGATCTATCAGATCCAAACGAAATATCGAGATGAGGCCCGTCCAAGAGCTGGTCTTCTTCGAGGTCGAGAATTCGTGATGAAGGACTCGTATTCATTTGATGTTGATGACGAAGGCCTCCAGAATTCGTACAACAAACATCGAGAGGCGTACATCTCAACCTTCGACAGGCTCGAACTTCCCTACGTGATCGTGTCAGCAATGTCTGGAGCGATGGGTGGCTCAGCATCAGAGGAATTCCTTGCTCCGATCGATGTCGGCGAAGACACATTTGTTCAATGCACCTCCTGTGGCTATGCCGCGAATACTGAAGCCGTGAACGTGGCGACGCCAACACCATCAGACGAGGCACACCCTGATGCCCTTGTTGTTGACACGCCCGACACGCCCACCATTGACACCCTCGTGTCGCATTTGAATACATCAGTTAGCACCCGGCGAGCAGACGGTCAGTGGGCAAGCGAGGACACCCTGAAAAATGTTCTCCTCAACCTTGTTCATCCTGATGGTCGTATTGAGCCGCTTGCGATTGGAATTCCTGGCAATCGAGAAGTGGACCTCAAGCGCGTCGAAGCACAAGTTGCCCCCGCAGAGCCCACGCCATTCACCGAGGCCGACTTCGCGTCACACCCAACCCTCGTCAAGGGCTACATCGGGCCTGAGGCACTCGGCGCGAGTTCACCATCTGGAATTCGTTACCTCGTCGATCCTCGAGTCGTCACCGGAACCGCGTGGGTTACCGGAGCGAATTCACCTGGTCATCACGTGATCAACCTTGTCTGCGGCCGCGACTTCACTCCTGACGGAACAATTGAGGCAGCAGAAGTTCTTGAGGGTGATCCATGTTCAAACTGTGGAGCAGCAATGACGATTGCTCGTGGCATCGAAATCGGCCACATCTTCCAACTAGGACGTAAATACGCAGAGGCGCTCGACCTTAAGGTGCTCGATGCCGAGGGGCAGCAGATCACCGTCACGATGGGTTCGTACGGAATCGGGGTGTCGCGTGCTGTTGCCGCTATCGCTGAATCCCATCATGATGAATACGGATTGTGTTGGCCGCGCGCCGTTTCGCCTGCTGACGTCCACCTTGTTGTGGCCGGCAAAGACGATGGCCCCCAACGTCCGGCAGCCGAGACCCTTGCTGCCGAGCTTGAAGCCGCTGGCCTCGATGTGCTGTTCGATGACCGAGAAGGAGTCTCGCCTGGTGTGAGATTCAAAGACGCAGAACTGATCGGCATTCCCACAATCGTGATTGTTGGCCGAGGAATCACCGATGGTCTTGTCGAAGTGAAAGACCGAATCACCGGCGATCGATCGGATATTCCGATCGGAGAGGTGACCGCTCATCTCTCAGCGCTAGTCAAGTCAGTGTGACCTTGAGGAGCGCCAATAGCTGCGGTTATCCAAAGGCGCCACTAAGTCGTTGAGCCACCCACTCGATGGCATCACCAGCTTCGGGAATCAACACCCGCAGCGAAAAGAATCCATGAATCTGACCCGGGAAGGTCCGAAGTTCGCAACTGACACCCGCCTTCGCAAGAGCGGCGGCGTATGCGGCACCCTCGTCACGCAATGGGTCGAATCCGGCGTTAAGAACCGACGCGCTGGCAGCCTTGCGCATCCGCTCTGGAGCAACTGCTAGGGGCGAAACTGATTCATCGCCTGCTGAAATTCCGGTTCCACTTAAGTAGTGGCCGACAAACCACTGCATTCCAGCCTTCGTCAGCAGATATCCCTCGGCATTTTCGTCTATCGATGGGTGTGACAACGTGAGATCAACAACCGGATACACGAGCGCCTGATGACACAGCGCATCACCGAGTTCAAGCGCTACCAGAGCCGCAAGATTGCCTCCCGCAGAGTCACCTCCCACTGCGACACGCGAATGATCGAGACCGATCTCACGTCCGTGTTCAACCACCCACCTTGTGACCGCAGCACAATCCATCAGCGCAGCGGGAGCAGGATGTTCGGGAGCAAGTCGATAATCGACTGAGATAACAGCGCACCCTGCCGAAGCTGCCAAATCTTTGCACACCGCCAATGAACCCTCGGATGAGCCAATCACCCACCCTCCGCCATGAAACCACACCAGCACGGGAGGCTTCGCAACATTGTTTGGACGTATGACGTGACAGGGCACCCCATCGATGGTCAACTCGCTGACAGATTCGACATCAGCACCTTCACCACCAAAAGGAGCCATTGCGTCATACCCAGCGCGGGCATCAACCGGAACGGATTCATGAAGCGGTGGACGACCGGCGTCAACCAGCATTTGTAGGAAACTTGCTGCGGAATTATCGAGCGTCATTCCAGCATCATTTCACACTCGCCACTCAACGAGATCACGATCGATCTCGCTGATCGAACGTCGACCCGACAGCGCCATCGTCCGCCGAACGCCCTCATCCAAGAAGTTGATGACATGGTCGACACCGCGCTCCCCTGCGGCGCCCATGCCGTACAGGTATGCCCGTCCGATTGAACAAAGGTCAGCGCCCAATGCAATAGCTTTCACAATGTCAGATCCTCTGCGAATGCCACCGTCGCAAATGATTTTGACTTGACCGCCGACTGCTTGGGCGACCGGCTCAATGAGTTCCACCGGCGTTGGAGCGTCATCAAGTTGGCGCCCACCATGGTTTGATAGCGCAATCCCCTCGACGCCGGCATCCACTGCTCGTTGAGCATCGTCAACGCGCTGAATGCCTTTCAAAATAATCGGGCCGTCCCAGATGGAACGCAGCCATTGCACGTCGTCCCATGACAGGGCCTGATCGAAACTGGTCATCACATGCTCAGCGAGCGAAATCGGGTCAGTTCCGTCCTCATCGTGACCATCGTGTCCCACGACATTCGCGAACATGATCGGAGGGTTGGTGATGAAATCAAGTGTCCAACCTGGGTGAAGTATTCCGTCAACGATGGTCCCTGGACCAATTTTTGGAGGAATCGTGTATCCGCGACGCACGTCACGTTCGCGTCGGCCAAGAACAGCGGTGTCGACGGTCAGCCACAGCCCGGTGTACCCGGCGGCTTTGGCGCGACCAACGAGTTCAGCCACGAGACCGCGGTCACGCCACGTGTAGACCTGGAACCAGCGATCGACGTTTGGTCCTGCGGCAGCGACTTCTTCGATCGAACGTGTCGCCATTGTCGACAACGAATATGGGATTCCTGCCCTCTGCGCCGCACGCACAACCGCAAGCTCACCTTGGGAGTGCGTAATGCGTGTGTATCCCGTCGGCGACAACATCAGGGGCAGCGGCAAGGTGCTCCCCAGAAACTCAACCGAAGTATCGATATTGCTGACATCTCGCAGAACGTTTGGTCGAAGGCCGAGCCTGCCAAACGCCGAGGAGTTACGTTCGAGGGTGCGCTCATCTTCCGCTGCGCCGTCGATGTAGTCAAAGACACCTCGAGGGAGCCGGCGCCGGGCAATTCGGCGCAAGTCTTCAATATCGGCACAGCCCGAAAGACGGCGCTCCACCGGATCAAGTTCGATCGGCTTGAACCGAACAACAGAACGGAACGTTCGGTACATCGAACGAGGGTCAATTGACATCAGGTCACCTCAGCTAAACCGGACGAGACCTTGGTCAATCACCGTGCGTTCTCCAACCGATGTCGTGAACATCGCCGAACCATCGCCGTTATCCCATACCCGAATATCCAACGTGTCACCTGGAATCACCGGTGAAGCAAAGCGCGCCTCAATGTGGTTAAACCGTGACGGATCGGAGCCGCACAATGTATGGAGCAGGCCGCGCCCTGTGAAACCGTACGAGCACAGACCGTGCAGAATCGGTGTTGGGAACCCCCCGCGTGCGGCAAATGAAGGATCGGTATGAAGCGGATTGCGGTCACCTGATAGTCGATACACGAATGCCTGATCGGGTGCAGTTGTATAACTCACGACATGATCAGGGTCACGTTGTGGTGGTTCATTGACCGGCCCTGAAGGGCCACGGTCTCCACCCCAACCGCCCGCACCACGAATGAACGCCGATGATCGAAGTGTGCACAACACCCCACTGGCATCAGTCAGCGTTGTTTCCGACACGACGACGGCCGCTTTGCCCTTGTCGTACATCGCAACAATTTCGCTTTGCATCGTGGCAGAACCAGAGGTTGGAAGCGCCCGTGCTGGTGTCACCGCTTGCTGACCGTGAACGAGCAGTGCCGGATCGAACTCGCCGACAGCCTTCATTGGTGAGCCTTTACCCCAACCCAGCACGACCGGAAATGTGGGAAACACCTGTTGAACAACGTCGGCGGTGTTCTCGGTGGTGAACGCCAATTCGTCTGCGCCGGCACCGATACCGACGGCGTAGAGGAGGCAATCTTTGGAGTCCCAAGTGATCTCTACAGGATCACCCTTTGCTCCAACTGCGGATGGATCAAGTGCCATGTCAGTTCCCTTCCTGAGGTTGTGGCGGTCCGCCAGCAACACCATTCATACCTGAATTTTTGCGAGCGGTTGACAGCAATGTTTCGACGACTGGACCAAGCGCTTCAGGGTCATCGATCGGCGAAACCGATGGTCCACGAACCCAGCCCTCAGCGACCGCCAAGAATTCTCCTGAAGCCTCAAACACTCGCCCGGTGACTCCACCCGATTCTTCTGAGGCCAACCAGGTGGCAATAGGAGCGATCCAGCGAGGGGATCGCAAATCAGCCTCTTCTGGAGTTTCTGGTGCCGGACTGAGACCCTCAGTCATTCTGGTGAGCGCAACAGGCGCAACCGCGTTCACGGTGACCCCGTAACGAGCCATCTCTAAGGCCGAGATCACTGTAAATGCCGCAATACCCGCCTTTGCTGCCCCGTAATTTGTTTGACCTGGGTTCCCATAAATTCCAGAGACCGACGATGTATTGATAATTCGTCCGCTCACAGCCTCGCCTGCCTTCGAACGATCTCGCCAATAGCCGCAAGCATGCTTTGCGGGGGCAAACGTTCCTTTGAGATGCACGTTGATCACGGCATCCCACTCTTCTTCGGTCATATTGACAAGCATTCGATCGCGAAGGATGCCTGCGTTGTTGATCACGGCATGCAAATCGCCAAACGTGTCGATCGCTTGCGCAATCATCCGCCCTGCACCGTCGAAATCGGCCACATTGTCACCGTTGACGACGGCTTCTCCGCCCATCGCAATGATCTCATCGACCACAGATTGTGCCGGCGTCAGTTCTCCTCCGGTGCCATCGACCGCTCCACCAAGGTCGTTCACGACCACCTTTGCACCTTGACGAGCAAGGCTGAGTGCGTGCTCGCGCCCAATCCCTCGACCGGCACCTGTCACAATCGCCACTCGCCCTTCACAAAGCCGCGCCATGTTTCCTCCCAATGATCGACGAGCCTGCTGCTCGTTCACTTTCACACTCGGCCAGATTAGAACCCGCGACCCGATGTAACGGAAGGCGGAGATTTCTGACATACCTGTTTCACGAAGGAATCAGCGTGCTCCCGCAATCGCCTCTAACCTCTCGGACGTGTCCCCTCGCCTACCTGACGAAACAGATGTACTTGTTATTGGCGGAGGTCCCGCCGGATCCGCAGCAGCAATCGAGCTTGCGCGAGCGGGCAAGGCGGTCACCATTGTTGACAAATCGACCTTTCCCCGCGATAAGTGTTGTGGCGATGGGCTCACCACCCTTGCACTGCGTGAGCTAGAACATCTCGATTTCGAGGTCGACCGAGTGGACTCATTCACCCCGATCGATGGCGCTCGCCTGCGCTCGCCTGCCGGACGGGAGTTCAAGGTTCCACTGCCCACAACCGGTACCTACGCCGCTGTCGCACGACGTATCGATCTCGACGCTCGCCTGCTCGAACATGCACAGCGGGCAGGCGCTCAGGTTCTTCAAGGGGTTTCGGTCACTGGTGCACGTCACTCAGGTAACAGAACAGAGATCGATCTTGAGGGCCTCGGAACCATTGCACCAGCGTCTGTCATTGCTGCCGACGGAATGTGGAGCACCGTCCGGCGCGAATTAGGGCTCACCCCCGACAACTACCGTGGCGAGTGGCATGCGTTCCGTCAATATGGCCAAGGCGCAACCGGCGTCGCTCGAGACGAACTCATCGTGTGGTTTGAGAAGGATTTACTGCCGGGATACGCATGGTCGTTCCCACTCGGAAATGGCGATGTGAATATCGGATTTGGAATGTTGCGAGGCGAAATTCTGTCTGGCAAGAAGATGGCCAACATCTGGAGAGATCTTTTAGAAAGGCCTCACGTCAGAGAAGCCCTCGGGGAGAGCTTCTCGCTCGTCGATAGGCACACAGCATGGCCAATTCCAGCCCGAGTTGGAGAGATGCCACTTTCATCGGGATCGGTGTTGTTCACGGGCGATGCAGCCGCTGCAACAGATGTCCTCACCGGTGAAGGAATTGGTCAGGCGCTTCTCACCGGCCGACTTGCCGCAGAAGCCGTCATCGCTGGAGGCGCTCCATCATCAATCGCCGCTAGTTACGAGCGAGCAGTTAAAGGTGAACTTGTCGCCGACCACCGAATGTCGGTTCGACTCGGAAAGGTGCTCGCTTCAAGCCGAGGTGCGGAAACCGCTCTTACGATCGTGGCAAAAAGTGGCCGGTGGGGTCGTCGCAATTTTGCTCGCTGGATGTTTGAGGACGAACCACGCGCTATTGCGGTCACCCCCCGTCGATGGCACCGATCGATGTTCTCTCGGCCCGGAGCCTGGGCCAACCGTTAGAAACTGTCGAAGCCGAGACTGCAGCGCACCTCAGGCCTCTGAACGAATGACGTCAATTCCGGCCGGGTCAACCAGCATGTCGTGCAAGCGGAAATTGTGGTTATGCCCGACATGGTGCAATCCAAAGGCTGACTGAATCGCCGTATACATCCCCATTGCATCCAAGGTGTGATTCACGCTCTGTTTGGCAAGGTTGAGGCCGAACATTGGTCGTTTCGCAATGTGCGAAGCAAGTTCCAATGTCGACTGTTCGAGTTCGTCGAGTGGAACCACCCGAGACACCATTCCCGCACGATGAGCTTCTTCAGCAGTGATTGCTCGCCCAGTGAAGAGCATGTCTTTCGCAAGTCGAGCTCCAACCTCAAATGGATGGGTGAAGTATTCATGGCCGTTCACCCCGAAGGCCACCACTGGGTCAGAAAATGTTGCGTCTTCAGAGCACACGATGAGATCCATTGGCCACACGAGCATCAGCCCGCCAGCGATCACCTTGCCTTGGACCTGGGCAATGGTCGGTTTGGGCAAGTTTCGCCACCGCCAACAAAGCCCGATGTACATCTCGGCCTCTGTCGCCATGTATCCCTCCGCCCCTGGAGCATCAAAGTGACACCACGTGCCGATGGCATCGATGTCGTTCATTGACGTTCCTGCTGCGAGGTCATGGCCAGAAGAGAAATGTTTGCCATCTGCGGCGAGGACGATGACACGAACGTCAGCGTCATGTGCTGCTCGGTCAAATGCTTCGTTGAGTTCACTCAGCATCGTGTAGTCCTGGGCGTTGGCCTTCTCAGGCCGAGCGAGTGTGATTCGTGCCACGCGATCAACTGGCATGTCGTAACGAATAGTCGTCCAATTACTCATGTGACGATTCTTCACCATCCCGTGCGCCAATGTGGAGGCGGGAACAGTTGGCTCGCTACCGAGTCGACGAGACGGCATCGTTCCGAGGCACTTCACAGTCAACATCTCACGTACGGTGACAACATGACAGCCGACAAACGAGTAGGACACCTCCCTGCGCTTGTTGAGGAGGACCTCAATGATGCGCAGGCCAAATTGTGGAATGACATCACAAAAGGCCCACGCGGCGCTGCGCCGTGGATGGTTCAGAACGGCTCACTCACCGGACCATTCAATGCATGGCTACAAATTCCGGAGATTGGAAGGGCATTTGCAGCCGCAGGCGAACATCTCCGCTTCACCTCAAGCCTTGACGCAATCACCCGAGAACTTGTCATCCTCACGGTCGGAGCGCACTGGAGAAGTGAATTTGAATTTTGGGCGCATGCGGGAATCGCCCGAGATGCAGGAATGAACGAGGCCCTGATCTCTGCGGTTGAGTCGGGTTCTGTCGACGCTGTGCGCAGCGCGTCAGACGACAGCGACCACCCACTCATTTTCGCTGCAGTTCAGGCACTCGTCGAACAGGGTGTCATTCCAGCCCCGCAGCTTTCAGAACTTACCAACCTGGTTGGAGAGGCAACAGCGGTTGAGATCGTCGCACTTGCGGGCTACTACACCTTGGTGTCGTTCACACTCAACACATTCGCTGTTCCGCTACCAGATGGGCAACAGCCGCGTTTTACCTGAGTATCTCATTCCACGAGAAGCCAACTCTTTCGGCGCGCATCTTCGCGAATACCCTCACTTCACCACTCGTTATAAAGGAGCGACACGTTGTCACAGCGAGACACACTTCGAACCATCTGGAAGCGCGGAGGTGAAACCCTCGGCGCTTGGACGTTCATTCCCTCACCGGTTTCGGCTGAGTCGTGTGCCCGAGCTGGCTTCGACTACGTCTGCGTCGACGCTCAACACGGAGCCATCGGTTACGACGCCGCGGTCCCGATGATTCAGGCAATCGAACTTGGGGGAAGCGTGCCGATCGCCCGAGTGCCGTGGAACGAACCGGGCATCATTGGAAAAATGCTCGATGCTGGTTGCCACGGTGTCATCGTCCCAATGGTGAACACGTCAGATGAGGCCGAGGCAGTCGTTCGTGCCGTCAGGTACGCCCCACGTGGAAGCCGCAGTTGGGGGCCGGCACTCGCAGCTCCTCGCCACGACGACTACCGAACATGGGCCGACAACAACATCGCTGTGATCCCGATGATTGAGACTGCTGAAGCATTAGCGAATGTCGATGACATCCTCAGCGTGGAAGGGGTCGATGCAGCGTATGTTGGCCCTGCTGATCTCGCTATCAGCCTTGGACTCGGACCCGCAGGCAACGACGGCACCGCAATCTTTGATGAAGCACTTGCAACGATCGTTCACGCATGTGTCCGACATAACGTTGTTCCAGGAATTCATGCAACCGCAGATCTGACCGATCTTCGACGCCAACAGGGCTTCAAAATGATCACAGTGTCGACCGATCTTCCAACGCTTCGAGGCGCACTCGCTGCCGAATTGCAACTGGCGCGAGTCGACAACCCTGAGAGCCGAGGAAGCAAGTCAGGGCCCTACTGAATCGACGCCTGCAAGATGAACTGACACTCGGCCGTTGGACACCGTGACGGGGTAGGTCGTGAGCCCATCTTTGGCTGGCTTTCGAGTTGCTTCTCCGGTGCGACAGTCGAAGCGAGCATTGTGCTTCGGGCACTCAATTTCGTCACCGATCACAGCACCTTCGCCGAGGTGAACTTTCGCGTGTGTGCACCACCCTTCGCAGGCGAATAACGAGCCACTTTCGGTTCTGCCAACGACAACACTTTGTCGCCCGACATCGACTCTGCGAATCTCGCCAGGGGTGAATGCTGTCTCTAGTCCGAGAATGACTTCTCCTGAAGGTCCACGCATCCAACTTTCAGCACCAATCTCAACCGGCCGAGCATCTCCTTGAATTTCAGGAAGTTCTATTGGGATTTCATAATTCGGGTCGGCCTGTTGACGGCGAAACGTCCCAAAGATTTGTCGATACGCCGCCCAAGTTGATGGAAGTGCGGGTGCGAGTTGGTTGCCGATCTCGTGATGCAATGAAGGGAGCGAGTAATACGGAACGCTCGGAAACATGTGGTGCTCAACGTGAAAATTCATGTTGAGATACAAAAAACGGAAGACCGGATTCATCATCACCGTGCGGGTATTGAGTCGATGATCAAGCACATTCTCTTGAAGCCCTGCATGCTGGGTAATTCCAAAGAACACAACGAGCCATCCACCCAAAAATGTCGACCCACCGATGAGCACAACCGGGATAACAGTGCGCATTACGACAGCCGCGATCACCGCAATCATCAAGACCCCGATCATGATTCGTGATTCACGAACTACCCGGCGCCGTTCATGAGTTGGCACCAATTCTTTCACTTCATCATCGAGCCGCCCTGCAGCATGACGAACGAGCCGCAGTAGCAGCTCGACACCACCTTGCAGATGGGTAAAACGCCACACAGTCCGAGCGATGCTCGGGGGACGTTGAAATGCGATCTCAGCATCATGACCCTTGATGATCGTGTCAGTGTGATGCCGATAGTGCGACCAACGCCAGACGGTTGGTCCACGAAACAGCATGAAGCAAGCAAGGTAGTAGATGACGTCATTGGCCCGGCGCGACCGAAACGCTGTCCCGTGGCCCATCTCATGCCACCGCGAATCACTTGCACCCCCGTATAAAGCGGAATAGACAGCCACGGATGGAATTGACCACCATGACCAAGCGGTGAGAACGACAGCAATTCCCGCCATCACCATCAGCCCAAGCCACAGCGACGTGCTGATAGTCGCATGGATATCTGAACGTCGCTGCAACCGACGCAAATCTGCCGTGCTGATGGTGGGGAGCGCCCATTGAGCGTCCACATAACCCTCTTGACGTGCGAGTTCAGTGTTGGTCGATGAAATGTCGTAAGTCGAGATGGCTCTCGATGCCATCCCTCCATTGTTGTCGATCATCCAAGTGCACGAACGACCCAGCCGATGTCACCGATGCGCCTTAGCCGAGCAGATCGGTAGAAATCGTCACCTGCCGACGCTTCACGACCGGCTTTTGGTGCAGTGGCTATCTGAATTCCCTTGAAGGTCTAATGTCATTTCATGGCCGACCTACTTGACCTGTCCTCACGAGTGATCGATAGCGGTGTTGCCGACACCCCGGTCAACCGAGTGACCCAGGAGTTATCGGAGTTACGCAATGACCTTGCGATTGTCGAAAGTTTTAGCCACTCGGTCGTGCTTGATACCGGCGACGGCCTGGTCGCTTTTGACACCTCAGCGGGGAACACCGGCCGGGAAGTCGTCGAGCAAATTTCCCGTTGGAGAAGTCAACCGGTCACTCACCTGATGTACACCCACGGACACGTCGACCACGTTGGAGGAAGCCGAGAGTTTGCTGCACGTTGGGACTCGCCGGTTGTCGTCGGCCATACCAATGTTGCGCATCGATTTGACCGTTACGAACAGACCAACGACTGGAATCGCGACATCAATCTTCGGCAGTTTGGCGGCATTCGTGCTGACCTCAATCTCGGCCTCATCACCGATGACGACCCTGCAGGCGACCTTGCGCCGGCCGAATCAGATCGACCTTGGCGAAGTTTTCTGCCCCATGGCACGCTTCGCCCAACCCTCGAAGTTGAAGATCACCACGCGTTGACCGTCGGCAATGCGGTGATCGAAGCACATCATGCCCGAGGAGAAACCGACGATCACCTCTGGTTCTGGCTTCCTGAGACAAAAACCATCATGGCGGGCGACTTTCTCATCTGGAATTTTCCGAATGCCGGTAACCCGCAGAAGGTGCAGCGCTATCCAGGTGAATGGGCTGCTGCCCTTCGAGCAATGGGAGCTATGCAGCCCGATCTCATCGTGCCGGCTCACGGTCTTCCCATCACCGGCACCGAGCGAATCCAACGAGTTCTCAACGACATTGCATCAGCACTCGAATACCTCGTTTCAACGGTGGTCAGCCTGATGAACGAAGGGGCAACGCTTGACGAGATCATCCATTCGGTATCCCTTCCAAGTGACACCCTTGCCCTGCCATATCTCCGCCCGTTGTACGACGAACCGGAGTTTGTGGTGCGAAATATCTGGCGCATGTACGGCGGCTGGTGGGATAAAGCCCCGAGTCGACTCAAGCCAGCCCCTGACGCACAACTTGCTGAAGTCATATCTCGTATGGCAGGTGGCCCCGAGGCGTTGCTCGACGAGGCCGAGCGCGCAGCCGTTTCCAACGACTTGCGGATCGCTTGCCACCTAGCTGACATCGCCGGGTGGGCAGCGCCGGAGAATCCCGACATCCACGCTCGACGCGCTGCGGTGTATCTGCAACGCAGGAAGTCAGAACCATCCCTGATGGCGAAGGGCATTTTTGCTGCGGCGGCGAAGGAATCTCAAGCCATCGTTGACGCAAACTCAGGCGCCGATACCCACAAGGACTAGAGCAAAACCTGCGACGCCTACCCCAAGCCATTGAGTTCTTGAGAGTTGCTCCCGGTCGATAAAGATCGCAAGTCCAATAGTGCTTGCGGGATACATCGAGGCGATCACTGCCACGATCGACAGCAGCCCTGATCGAACAGCAACTAAATATGCAAGGTTCGCAATGAGAATGGTAATCCACGCGCCGACCGTCCAACGGCGAGCAATCGGTGTGACGCTGTCTGCACGAAGCCGGTGACGCAGCACGACTGCAGTTGCGATCAATGCCGGCAATGTCAATGTTCGTGATGCCAACAACGGCCACCAACCACTATCTGCACCTGCGACATCAAGAGCGATGTACCACAGCCCAAACAAGCAACCCGAAACCACAACCAAGAGCAACTGGGGACGCGGCATTGCGACCTCTGCCCGTCGCGACGACAACGCTCCACTCACCAGAACCACTGACGACAGAGCGAACGCAATACCGACCATCGCAACTGTGCTTGGCCGCTCACCCATTGCGATCCCGACGATGACGGGAACTACGGCCGAGAGTACTCCCGCAACCGGCGAAGCGACGCTGATCGAACCCATGGATAACGCCAGGTAGAACGCTGCCACTCCTCCGACACCGCCGATGCCAGCGATCGCACCCCAAATTGCGTCACGAAGCAGAAACGGCGCTGGGTCAAGAACGACGAGCGCAACGTACGACACCGTCATCAATAGCTCGATGTACAGGGTGACGCGAAGCACCGACATATGACGGGTTGCGCGACCACCCATGTAGTCGGACCAGCCGTAGAGCAACGCTGACAGCACGGCAAGGACGATCGCCATTAGCTATCGCCTCGCTGATGGTCCCCCTCAACTACGAGACCAACAGCATGCTGGTATCGAGGCAGGGGTTTGTTTGGAATCACCCTGCTTCGGAGTGGGTGACAGGCTTCTCGCCCATCCATTCCCGAAGAGTGTTCTTCAGCTTTGTCTGCTGGATGAAAATGTCTTGCTCTGCATCACGGGAACCCGCTGCTTGAGGAGCCTTGAAGTAGAAGCTCAACCACTCCTGGACCCCTGATTCGCCAGCGCGGTGGGCGAGATCCATAAAGAGCGCGAGGTCGAGAACAATCGGTGCAGCGAGAATCGAGTCGCGACACAAGAAGTCAACTTTGATTTGCATCTCGTAACCGAGCCAACCAAAGATGTCAATTGCGTCCCAGCCCTCTTTGTTGTCGCCACGAGGCGGGTAGTAGTTGATGCGGACAACGTGGTCGATGTTGCCGTACAGGTCTGGGTACACCTCGGGCTGAAGAATGCCGCCCAGCACACCAAGCTTTGACATCTCTTTGGTCTTGAAGTTCTCTGGAGCGTCGAGTACCTCACCATCGCGGTTGCCGAGAATATTGGTCGAATACCAACCACGCAGGCCGAGCATTCGTGCTTTCAAACCAGGTGCAAGAATCGTCTTCATCAAGGTCTGACCGGTCTTGAAGTCCTTGCCCGCAATCGGAACCTTGCGCTGCTTCGAAAGTTCCACAATGCAGTCAAGATCGGTCGTAAGGTTGGGAGCGCCGTTCGCAAACGGAACATCACACTGCAGAGCGGCGTAGGCATAAATCTGGCTTGGCGCAATATTCGGGTCGTTGTCCTTCAACCCCTGCTCAAATGCTGCAACCGAGGCATGCACGGCGCTTGGCTCTTGGTATGCCTCGGTTGACCCACACCACACCATGACAAGTCGGTCACAGTCATTTTCTTCACGGAAGCGATTGATGTCGTCAATAAGGGCAAGTGCTTGATCCCACTTATTCGGGATCGCCTTCACTCGAACTCCGGTGAGACGCGAAACCCACTTTTCGTCGAAGACCGCTTCCATTGCAACGACACCTTCGAGTTCTTTCGCGACTTCTTCGAGATCGGCTCCTTGGAGCACACCGGCTGTCTTTGCCGCTTCCATCGCATTCGGGGAGATCGGGTCCCAACCACCGAATACCAAATCGTCAAGTTCAGCAAGTGAAACGAAGTCACGGATGAGTGGGTTGCGATCCTCTTCACGACTTCCGAGACGGATATTTGCCATCTGGCTCACTGAACCAATTGGGGGGTGGATGCCGCGTCGCGCGGCCATTACGCCGGCGATGAAGGTTGATGCCACTGCGCCCATTCCAGGGAGAAGCACCCCGAGGCGCCCGCTTGCAGGAGTGATGTTGTGCTGAGTCATAGACGTAAACGTAAGTTAGATTGATGCTTAATATCGCTTTGTTAAGCGTTTCTTAACTAAAATGCAGGGGTGGCCGAACCTCTTGACATACCGCTTCGACAACTCGAATACCTAGTTGCCGTCGCCGACCACCCAACCTGGTCTGCTGCGGCAGCATCACTTGGCGTCTCAGCTTCAGCACTCTCCCAGGGCCTCGCTGATCTCGAACGCCGCATCGGTGTTCAACTCTTTGATCGGCAGGGACGCCGCCGAGTCCTCACTGAGCTCGCCAACACTGTGCTGCAGCACGCGCGCACCGTTCAATCAATGTCGCATGATTTGGCTCAATGGGCTGAGCGGGTAAACACGCTCAAAGTGGGATCGATTCGAGTTGGAATGCTCGATGTTGGAGCCATCCTCCACTTTCCGGAAGTTCTGCGAATGTTTCGTGCGGACTTCCCCGAGATAGGTCTGCACCTTACGGTCGCCCCATCTAGTGAATTACTTGCCGGACTTCGTCGAGCTGATTTTGACGTCATCGTCTGTGTTAGTCCATCCGAGATTCCTCCTGCGGTTTCAATGACTCCACTCTTGCAAGAGGATCTTGTCGTCGTTCGACCTCCGAACGTCAAGTCACGGATTCCAAGCGCATGGGGACCGTGGGTTCTATTCCCCGAGGGCTCCCATACCCGATCCCTGATTGAGCGCAGTCTCCGAGAGCATGGCGCTCGGACGCATGTCGTTGCCGAAAGTCATCAGCCTGACGTTCTTGCGCAGATGGTCAGCCTCGGCCTCGGATGGGGCGTTCTACCACTTGCTCAAGTGCCTGAGAATCTCGACATTGAAATCGGTGAACCCATTGTCACTCGAGACCTTGTCATTTGTCAGCGCGATGGTGCCCCACAGCACCCGGGGGTGTCTGTCCTCATTCAGCGGCTGCAATCAGCGGCCCAGCCTGCCTAGACACGGGTGAACTCACGTCGCCCTGTTACCGCCGAACTGTGACTACCGCGTTGTAATCGGGTATTCCACTCTCGCTATCGGTGGAATTCGACCCGATCAACACATTGCCCTCTGGCCACACCACTTGCAGCGACCGCTCAGCAATGTCAGCAAGGTGAACTCTTCCGACAAAATGACCAGTCGCTGATTCGAGGGTTATCGCATCGCCGTCAGCCAAATTGAGCCGTAGCGCATCAGTAGCGTTCATAAATACCGCGTCTCGTCCCGTTCCGGTCAATGGGTCGCGCTGACCGTGCACAATTGAATTGAATTGCTTACCGCGTCGAGTAGACACCAAAAACGAGCCTTGTGGGAGATCAACCGGGCGTGCCGACGGAGTAGTGAATTTCGCTCGGCCATCAGTAGTGGGAAACACTCCCCCCTCACATAAATGTCGACCGCCCCACTGCACTGAATCACCTGTTTTTGAAAGATGTTCAATTCCTGAATACGCAGGAACAATGTCAGCAATCTCCGCTCTGAGGTGTTGATTGTCTGCCCACGAAAAGCAGTGAGCATTGGCAGGTGAGACTTTGCTTGCGATCTCCGCCCAGAGTCGCCACTCGCTCTTCGCGGTGCCGACTGTGCGAGGAATTTCTGGTGAGAAAATGATGCGCCGTTCCGTCGATGTCTCAGTTCCACCACCTTCCTGCTCGTAACGCGTCCGTACGGGCAGGACAAGAACATCTTCCCCCTCGACGAGCATCTGTGACGTCGCAACAACATCGAGATGCACTCGAAGACCGACCGCCGATAGGGCTGACGTCACTCGCTGCGGGTCTGGCAGGACATCGAGCATGTTGCCGCCAGAGAGCAACAACACGTCAACCTCGCCATCGATCACCGCCCCAACAAGCTCGGGAGCGGTTCGCGCTGGCTCACGAGGGATTTCAAAACCCCATCTTTCGCCTAACTCCGCGCAATTCTCATCGGTGAGATCGCGGCCACCGGGTAGGGCTGTTGCATAGGCACCCATCTCAGCTCCACCTTGAACACCTGAATGACCACGGATCGGCATCAAACCTGCCCCATCACGTCCGACCATTCCTCGTGACAATGCCAGATTGACGATCGCTCGAACACCGTCAACGGCATCAGCGCGTTGGGTGATTCCCATCGACCACACAAAGATCGCTGCGTCTACTTGCGCATACAGATCAACAAATTCATCTACGACTGCGCTCTCGACCCCGCAGTGCTCGAGAAGTTCGGCATCCTCAAGTGCCGCCAACTGATCGATAAGGCCACTCCACCCATTCGTGTGCTCTGTAATAAACGCCGCATCAATTGCCCCGCGAGCAATCAGCCTTTTCAGCACCACCTGAGCAAGTGCAACGTCACCACCGGGGCGTACCGGAACATGAAGGTCGCAGATCTTCGTTCCAAAGATCGCTGACTCGGCGTTGCTTGGCACCCAATAACGCTCGAGAGCAGGTTCGAGGAACGGGTTGACGACGACAACACGACACCCACGCGCTTTCGCAAGATAGAGGTACTTGGTAAAGACAGGCTGGTTTGCTGCTGGGTTCGCTCCCCACAGCACGATGAGATCGGAGGCAATGACGTCTTCCATGGAGCATGTCGTTGCAGCAACACCAACTGTTGCCTTGAGCCCGACTGTTGAAGGGGCATGACATACTCGAGCGGCCGAATCGATGGATGCGATGCCCATTGCCCGAGCCGCTTTTCCGGCTGCATAGTAGACCTCGTTGGTCAACCCTCGACTCGTCAGGTACACCCCAACGCGATCCGGAGTCGTTGCATTGATCGAGTCTGCAATTGCGCTAAGGGCCTCATCCCATGTGATGACCGAGAACCCTGCGTCTCCCTTACGGCGTCGGAGTGGATAACCGAGTCGGCCGAGATCTCTTAGTCCGGCACCATCAAGATGCTCAAGCGATGCAACATCAACTAGTGCATCAGCGTTCATCACATCTGCGGTGTTGAACTCCAACAGACGCAGGCGAGTACTGCAGAGGTGAATCCCGTCTTGGCCCCAATCGTGGAGCCCTGCGACACCGAGAGCGCACCCATCACAGGCTCCCTGAGTGAGCACCTTCCATCCGTAGCGCAGGTTCTTCCGATTCACCCAGACCGTTCGCAACATTTCGCCGTAGTGATTCGGCTTCACGAGACCAATTCCGTTTGGTCGCCAACTCACCCATAATGATGGTCGGGGACGACGAAGGTGCCATCGCCATGGCCACACCCTTAAGGGACGCCAGGAAATCATTGTGTCGACGTCGACGCCGCTGGGACTGCAGAGGGATCAACGTAGGCGGTGAACCGGTCATCACGGGCGAACCCGATCAATCGGAGTCCTGCTCGCTGCGCCGCATCGACGGCGAGTGATGACGGAGCGCTCACCGCAATGAGAGTCCCAAATCCGGCAGCGCAGGCTTTCTGAACCATCTCAAAACTTGCTCGACCGCTGATCACCAGCATCAAGTCACTGGCAGGCAATCGGCCTGAGCGGTACAAATTTCCAACAACTTTGTCGACTGCATTATGTCGTCCGACATCTTCGGCGATTTCAACAACGTGACCATCAATGGTCACGGCCGCAGCTGCATGCGATCCGCCGGTAAGGGCGAAAACCTCTTGTTGTGAACGCAAATTCGAAGCAACTGAGGCAACGACGTCACCATCTGGCTGACGGCCGGCGTCAACACATGCAACGCTTGCAACCATTGCCGCCATGTCAGCAGTCCCGCAAACCCCGCACGAAGAGGAGACCGTCCCTAAACGAGCCGAGAATGAACCCGGGAGGTGACCCGTTTCAACGAGAACAGTCGTCGTCGGACCAGAACGATCCACCGAAACACCTGCCGTCACATCTGGTTCGAGCATTCCCTCGGCAATACAAAATCCGAGCGCCAAAGCCACGGGATCATCGGGAGTGCACATCGTTGTTGCGATGGTCTCGCCATCGACATTGATTGCGAGCGGCTGCTCGACAACGAGCCATTCTTCAGATTGAACCGACCATCCGCTCGTATGGCGGTCGGCTGCGTGGCGTCGAGCTCGTCCGTGCAGCGGTCGTGTAGTCACAGTTGTAGTTTGTCACGCCAACTCACGTCACGTGCCACCGGTCACCCGTAGCTTCGACCGAGTCCCGCAGTTGCATCCGACTGCACCCCGTACGGTGGTATTGGGTAGCGCAATCCATTTCTTGACAGGGACTCAAGACCAGCGATGACACCTGGGAGGAACCGCGGCGGAATCGCCATCAACAATTCGTCCTCCATGACACCGCCGTAACGCCGCTCAGCAAAACACGGAATCGACAAACTTGGTTCTCCAGTCGAAAGTGCGCGGCCCCACGAATCAGCGCAAGACGATTCGCCCACGCAACCCCACTCGAGTTTCTTAAAGCCGGTCCATTGCAGTCCGTTGATAAACAAAATCATCTGAGCTGGAGTGGCATATATGAGGCAGATATCCGGTGGATTCAGCCGACCCGATGCGAGCGGTGACACAGCCATCGCCTCGTACTGACCAAACGGGACCGTTGTCATCGAGTGCTGATGAGCTGACGCGTCCTCAGGCGTCTCGTACCACACTCCAGTCATCCGTTCACCCGACAGCCATTCATCATCCCGGGGATGCAAACCAATCACTGTTGAGCACTGATCACCGACAAGGTCATCGACGGTAATGCCAACCGTCCACCCGAGACGGCTTGCCTGGCCAACGATCTGATCGGTTGTGTGGATTGCCTGCGGTCGACGAATTTTTGGAATCGATTCCATCTCGTCACGGGTGGCAAACATCTTCATGCCAATTGGGGTAGTGCGAAGACGAAGTAGCCGGTTGAGGTCGTCCACTACCTGCGGCCAGTCGAGATGATCCCCAATCGACACCTTTGTTTCTACATCGCTCACCGTGCACCTCCAGGAGTAGTCGCTCGTCTCATGTTGACACGCGAACAAACCACGACAAGTTGTCGGAGTGGCGTTACGAGATGATTTCGTTGATCACTGACTCGATCACACCCGCCGCGAGCGCGCGCATCTCGTCATCGGTGCGGTCTTGAATTGGGTGCTCAACAAAAATCCGCGCAACATCAGGGAAACCGAGCGCTGCCGATTGAGCATCCGCACCGCTGACGAATTCGCTTGACGCGACGAACACTCCAGGAACTCCACGACTTTCAAGATCGACGATGTCATGCACACTGCACGACGTGCAACTGCCTCAATCAGCAAGTGCTTCGATGACGAGCGTGCATTGAGTTGCGATCTCGTGTCGAAGGTCAACGGGGGCAGGCTTTGAGAAGGTCGGCTTTTTGTAACGCCGAACCGTCGCACCTCGCTCAAGAAGTTGGCGTTCAATTTCATCGAGGAAGACGTCACCTCGAGGTTTTGAAATATCGAGCAGTCCAATCGTCTCACCGCTGAGAGATGAAGGACGCGCCAAGCGAGTGCGCGTTGTCGGCGCACTTTCCGATGTTGGGTCGAGGACGATGTTCTCGCTCACAATCTTCACCTTAGACCATCTGACAGATACTCATGGACGAACTGCCACCGTTACTGGGTCACTTCCCATTTCACCATTCACCCATCCACCGATCATCGATGAGAACAACCCTGCTCCACCGCCGGCGTGAGCGAGCAGGATTCCCCCAGGGCGAAATTTAGGAAGAGCTGGAGCGTCAGCAAACCCTGCAGGAACACCCTCGGCGATGCCGCCGACGCCCCTTGCGAGTTCAGCGCCTGGACGGGTGGTCGCTGCGTACAGCGCTTCGAGCACCTCGGTGTCGCTCCACTTCGCCTCATGGAAAATTCGAGAATGATCTGGGCTGATCACCAATACGACATCAAACCCGATCACAAGTTTGGGGTTGTGCATCCCCATCAGAGCGTCAGCGAGGGTAGCGATCAATTGTTCAGGAGTTCGGGCCAATTGGTCAACGACGCACTTCGGGCCCTCACCGGCGAAGACCGTGATGGCATCGGTGCCTGCTGGCATGCCCCGCTGAACCGACAGGGGTTGAAATGGAGAACCCGCCTCATCTTCGGCAAAGCAGAACGAAATCTTTCCGGGACTGCCGTGGGTTGCACGATCGACCTCACCTGGTCGTCCTCCCCCGACATTTCGAATGACAAGTTGCACCGCGCGACCAATCGTGAGGTTTGCGCGATTTCCTTGACCGAAGACATTGATGCCGGAATTCATGCCAATCGCCTTCGTGCCCGGGCCGTTGCAGATCAGTACGGGTCCAACCGGCATCGTTGTCGCAAGAAGGCCGTGCATGTTGAACGTGTCGTTACAGACCGCCTCAATCGCAGCGATTACCCACGGAAGGTACTCAGGCCGGCACCCGGCCATGACGGCGTTGACTGCAATCTTTTCAACGGTGAGTTCGACAAGGTCTGGCGGGGCAATCGCAATAACGTCATCTGGGTCACGTGTCGTTCCTTCGAGCATTCGCAACACTCGCTCACGAGTCGGCGGGACAACAGGAAGTCCGTCGGTCCATCCTCGCTCGAACATTGCTTCAAACGGATCCTCCGCCTGAGCGAATTCAACCTGACGAGCGACCAATCCATCACCGGCAAACTTCGCGCGAAGTGCGTCAATACGGTCAGGATCAACGCTCATCGAGCCACAACCCGGGCGCATCACCGGCAGGCTGGCACCAAGATCGTCGATGCCAGTAATCGACCGCCATTCTGCTTGAGACCAACCAACCGTTCGCGCTTGCTCTGAGCCTGAACTCACCTTGATGAGCGTCGGAACTGTCTCAATCTCATGATGCCAGGAGAACGCAAGTTCATTGTCGTGCTCACGGTCAACGGATTCAGGAAACTCCGGATCATCCTGAGTGATGACCCTGATTGAAGTCGACTCGGCGATCTCTGAAATCACCTGCTCAACCATCTGACAGGTTTCACAGTCTCGCTTTACTACAACTGTCAGCCCATCTGAGAGCGCTGTAGAGGAAAGTTCTCGTGCTGGGGTCGCCATGTCTTCACGGTACTCTACGAAGTGGAGGTGTCCGAGCGCCTGGTGGGCTCCGCCGTCTTCAACACGGTTGGGACGGATGAACTCCGTCCGGCGGGTTCGATTCCCGTCCACCTCCGCTCATGGCTGACTGCCGCGTCCGCGAACTCGGCGATCGCCACTACGCCGGGTCAGATTCATCTGGTCGAGGCAATTTGCGAGCGGTAGTGCATGTTTTCTTGTTACGCCGAGAGCGTCTCGTAGTTCGGCGACCGTGAATCCGTCCGGGTCAGCGCTCCACAGCAGTTCGAGAACTGGCTGAAGCCCCCGCAACACCTCGGTGTGGAAATACACACCGTCGTGGCCAATCAGCACGCCGAGTCGAACTAGTCGCGCGACAACGGGTCGATCTGCCACGTCGATTGGTCCCGTGGCCACGCCTTCAGCGAGCAATCGATCAATGAGCGGCGACTCAAGAGCCGGATCAACTCCTCCGAGCCGAGCGACTCCATGCTCGATAACAACACCATCGATCAAACTCAGTAAGGAACGCTCAACCTCGGTGCACTCAGCGACATCGAACGGAGACTGACTTAGTCGTTCGCGAAGAGCACTGAGGGTCGATTCCACAACAGTCGATGCAGCGGTCCAGCCATCAACCACTGGTTCCACGTCTTGCCCGGTGAGTCGTCGGGCCTCAGCGATCGCGATCCAGTCGTGAGCGATCAACTGCTGTTCGATTGATCCATCTGGAAATGAACGAGATGGCGACAACATCGGTGCCACATCATTCACAACCGCCACTCCAACGACGTCTCCAGCCCCCTGGTCTCGCAGCACCAGACGATCTTGCGGGCGAAGCGGAAGCGGGTTGGTGAACCGCATTCGGTACCAGTTGCGATGAGCGTTTTCCGCCCCGCCCACCGGGCGCAGGCTGACATCTCGACGCGCCGAACCAATGTGCGCACTGAAGCCTTTTCCGTTGCGAATACTTGCCCCATCAGCCAGCTCTACGACGACGTCAACGACGGAGGTTTTCGCCCACGCGCCCCCTTCGACCAGCGCATCGCCGCGCTCGAGTTCGGCGGTTGAAAGCCCAGAAAGATTGACTGCTATTCGACTGACGGCTGCGACCTGATCGCATTCGACCCCGTGCCGCTGAACACCACGAACCGTCACGGAGCGATCGCTACCAATAAGCGCCAACTCGCTGCCAATAGATACACAACCCGACGAGAGCGTTCCGGTGACAATCGTGCCGGCACCTGTGATCGAGAACACCCGATCAACAAACAGACGCACAGGTGCTTGCCCCCGATCTGGTCGCTGCTCATCAACTCTTCGCACGACTCTCGCAAGTTCGTTAACAAGTTCAGGAATACCTTCACCGGTCACGGCGGAAGTGAAGAACGGTTGAGACCACGAGATCGAAGATTGACTCAGCAATTCGATGACTTCAGAGGCCACCTCAACGCGCCGTTCCTCCGACACAAGATCGACGCGCGTGAGAGCGACGACCCCAGCATCAGGCTGCGTTGCGTCGATAACGGCAAGATGCTCCTGCGTCTGTGCTCGACCACCCTCGACGGCATCTACAACGAGCAGCGCTACCGACGCCTGGGACATCCCCGCGATCATCGTCTTGAGATAGTCGGCATGGCCAGGAACATCAACGATGTCAAGGGTTGTGCCATCTGAGGAAACCACATGCCCGAATCCGAGGTCGAGCGTGAGACCTCGCCTCCGCTCTTCGGCGTACCGGTCTGGTTCAATTCCCGTCATCGCCCGCACAAGCGCCGACTTTCCATGGTCGACATGACCTGCAGTTGCGATTACTGCCATGTCAACGCTTCAACGCAACTAGTGCGGCGATGATGTTCGCATCGTCGGTTTCGTGCACCGATCTCAAGTCGAGCCAGGTGGCTCCGTCGGCGACACGTGCAATCACGGGAAATGGTTTCGCGTGCCGAAGCTGTTCGGTTTGGTCGCCCGAAATAACAACAGCGTGCGAGGGCAACGATGCCCCAGGCGCAGCTCCTGCACCAACAACCGCTGACGACGTTCGAACCTCACCAACACCTGATTCGGCAGTGATTCGTTGTGCGCGGCCTGCAAGGACATCGTCACGAACACTCACCATCGCCCAGAACGGAATGTTCTCTGTCACAGTTCGCTCAAGGTATGCCAGCAGCACCTGCTGGAGAGGAACAAGTGCGTGATGACCGGGTCGCAGGGCACGCATGAGCGGGTGCTTGGCACACTGCTTGATCAGATCTGAGCGACCAGCGATGATGCCGCATTGTGGACCACCAAGCAATTTGTCACCACTAAACATCACGATGTCGGCGCCATCATCAATACTTTGCTTCACCGATGGCTCATCAGTCACCCAAGACGGAAACGGACGCAGACTCGATGGCAACCATGGGGCCTTCGAATCAAGAAGCCCGGATCCCAGGTCTACGGCGAGGATTGGAGGAAGTGATGCCAAGTCGCGTAGCGAGGCTGCCTCAACGAATCCCTCCACAGAAAAGTTTGATGGATGCACCTTGAGCAGCATTGCGATGTCGTGGTCTGAAATCGAACACGCGGCTTCATAGTCCTCACGCCTAGTTCTGTTCGTCGTTCCAACATCAATCAGTCGGGCTCCGGATCGCCGCATCACATCGGGGACTCTGAAGCCACCCCCGATCTCGACACTCTCTCCGCGAGAGACTGCAACACCGCGGCCTTCAGCTATCGCTGACAGCACCAGCAGCACGGCGGCCGCATTGTTGTTGACGACCAACGCATCTTCAGCCCCTGTCAACATTCGCAGCAGCGACGCAATCGCAGTATGCCGTGAGCCCCGACCTCCGTCCTGAAGATCAAATTCAACAGAGGTTGCCCGTTGGCCAGATGAATGTGAGATTGGTGCCCGACCCAGATTCGTATGCAACAACACACCGGTTGCGTTGATGACTTCGCTGATGAGCGATGCGTGAAGATGTTCGGCTAATTGGCGGGCCGTATTCGCAACATCATCGGTTTGTAGCGAGATGGCGTGCCGAACACAGTCAACGAGCACGGCATGGGGAAGATGAACAACTGCAGACAGCTCTCGTGCAAGCGCATCAACAGAGGGTGGTCTTTGGGCGGTTTCGCTATTACTCATCAACCAACGCCAATGCGCTCATCTGATCGACTACGAAAGAACAAAACCGTCGTAATTATTCGCAACAACTTTGTCGAGCCTCCGCCGATAACGCGGTGCTCCCCCGTTATAGATCATGTGTCGTTTGATGTCATGGCCATCAACATTTGAGTTGTATCCGGTGAACCAACTCTTCGCATTTCTGAGCAACACCATTCCGTAAAGTTCTTCGATCTCAGTTACCCACGCATCTTGCGCTTCACGGGTGCACTCGATGCGCTTCAATCCGCTGTTACGCATGTATCCAACCAAATCAGAAGCCCATTCAACTGACGTCTCAATTGCTCGTGGGAAGTTTGTTGAGACTGAAGCCCCCTGCGGACCAGCGAGCATGACCAGGTTCGGGAAACCTTCGACCTGAACTCCTAAATAGGTTCTCGGCCCTTTCTCCCATTCGTCTCGGAGCCGGCGGCCATCTCTGCCGAAGAACTCAATCCGGTCAAAGGCCCCGGTGATGGCATCAAACCCCGTTGCGTAAATGATGAGGTCGAACTCATACGTCTCGGCCGAGGTCTTGATTCCTTCGGCAACAATCCGGTCTATTGGCTGTTCAGAAATATCAACGAGGGTCACATTGTCACGGTTGTATGCCTCGTAGTAGTTGGTCTCCATCGGCACGCGCTGCACTCCAAACCCATGGTCCTTGGGAATCAGTTTTTCTGCCACTTCGGGATCGTTCACGCGCTCACGAATCTTGTTTGCGATAAACGCGGAAAATTCAGCATTTGCGTCCTCTTCCATGAGAACTTCTCGATAATTCGCCAACCAGATTCCAAAACCCGGCTTGTCGTAGAGGTCATCCCAGAACTCGTAGCGCTCCTGAGCAGTCGCATCATGAAAGGATCCATCAGTTGGGCCATGGACGAACCCGCCGGGAGTCTCTGCACATCGCGCAAAGATCTCGTCATAGCGGCTTCTAATTTCGGCCATTTCTTCATCGCTGATTGGTCCGTTCTTCAGCGGAGCGCACCAATTCGGTCGACGCTGGAACACGTGAAGCGACTTCACATTCTCTGCGATCGCCGGGATGATCTGAACCCCAGTCGCGCCGGTGCCAACCACGGCAACCCGCATCTCTGACATGTCAATTGGTTCTTTTGGCCAGTTGTACGTATGGAAGGACTGACCGGTGAAGTCCTGCTGGCCTTCATACCTCGGCAAGGTAGGGGCTGAGAGCAACCCAATTGCAGGAAGCAACAAATCACAACTCATCACGTCACCGCTACCAAGGTGAAGTGTCCAACGGTTGGCATCGTCATCCCACACGGCCTTCTGAAGCTGTTGGTTAAAACGCATTCCGTCACGAAGCTCAAACTTCTCAACGACGTACTGCAGATATTTCAAGTTCTCGGGCTGCGGCGAGAAACGTTCTTTCCAGTGCCATTCATCGAGCAGTTCTTTCGAGAACGAATAGCCATATGAGTAACTCTCAGAGTCGAAACGACAACCGGGGTACCGGTTCCAATACCACGTACCGCCAAAGTCGTCGCCTGCTTCAAGCACAAGAGCGTCGACACCAAGATTGCGGAGTCGATGTAGCGCATAGATTCCCGCAACCCCTGCGCCAATCACGATGACCTCGTGATGCTCTACGGCGTTAGCGCTCGGCTTGTGATCACTCAATGTGGTTCCCCCTTTGATCTCCTCCTGAACGCTAGACGGCGCATCGCAATTCACTTCAAACGGAGCACACCGAGGCTCAGGTGATTCCCCCATTTTGCTACGTTCTGGTTACCGAAGTAGGTGGGGGAATTCATGGGGGAAGCAGTCCGAGTCGACGATGCCGATGGTGTGCGAACCATGACGTTATGCAGACCACGCGAGTACAACACCATCACTCCACAACTTCGTGACGAGCTCGGAGCGGCAATTGATTCCGCTCAGCACGACCCCAACATCCGGGTATTGCTTCTCGATGCCGAGGGACCGGCATTCTGCGCGGGATATGACCTCGGTTGGGCGACAGGCGAACAAGCAACCGAGAGTGCGTCAGCAAATCACCGAGCCTGGGATTCGGCCTCTGACCTTCACATGATCGGCGAGTTTGCTGCCACATGGGCAAAACTGCACGATTCCGTGAAGCCGACCATCGCCGCGGTCAGCGGCTGGTGTATCGCCGGTGGGACCAACATTGTGTTCAATGCCCACATGATCATTGCGAGTGAGTCTGCTCGTTTCGGCTACCCGCCCTCACGGGTGTGGGGCATCCCCGAGGCGCCTTGGACTTGGGTGGCTCGAATGGGACTACAACGTGCACGTCGCTACATGCTCACCGGAGACGAAATCACCGCACGAATGGCGCTTGAGATGGGACTCCTACTCGAGGTCACTGACGACGATCAACTTCCTCACGCAGCCAGAGAACTTGCGAACCGGATTGCGCAGGTTCCGACCAACCAACTCGAGATGATTACTCGATCACTCAACGCTGTTGCCGATCACATGTACGACCCGCCAGCTTCTCGACGGCTTGGAACATTGTTCGACGGCGTGGCACGACACAGCCAAGAGGGCAACGACTTTGTCACCCGGTCCGAAGACGTTGGGTTCAGGGAAGCTGTTCGAGAACGAGATCGGCCATTTGGCGATTACGGCGAACGAGCGAAATAAGACAGCAGAGACAAGCGACGGTTTAACAGGAAGGATGAATGACATGACTACTCCACCATTGACATTGAGCCACACGATTGGCCCCACCGAGCCAGCAATTCTTGACCTTACGATTGGCGATGTCCTTCGTCGTGCTGCGGCCGAGCGACCTGACCAGCCCGCACTGATCGCCTCGAATACAGGGGCGACGTGGACCTTCGCCGAGTTGCTATCTGATGCCGAGGCTGTCGCTCGGGACCTCGTTGACCGATTCGAACCTCGCAGTCGAATTGCGATTTGGGCTCAGAACCTTCCTGAGTGGGTGATTGCCGAATATGCGATTGCCCTTGCCGGCATGGTGATCGTCACCGTCAATCCCAATCTGCTGGAAGATGAAGCGGCATATGTCTTTAACCAGTCAAAATCGGCTGGGGTGATCGCGTCGAGCAGTTACCGCGGAAGAAACTTGGTGACTATTGCTGAACAGTTGATGGAACGTTGCCCATCGGTGCGCGAGGTAATGCCACTCGGAGAACTGACCCAGATCGCCGACGCAGCGAGATCATCGACCACGGACCTTCCACAGCCAGACCCTGGTGACCTCGTGATGATTCAGTACACGTCGGGAACGACCGGCTTCCCAAAGGGAGCGAGCTTGCACCATCGGGGGCTAGTGACGAATGCGTTGCACAGCACCCTCCGTAATGGCAGTAAACCGGGCGATGTCATGCTTGGTGCAATGCCGCTCTTCCACACTGGCGGCTCAGTGCTTGCCGTGCTCGCTTCTGGCACCCGGATGTTGACGATCGTGACGGTCGAGGAATTTGAGCCCGGTCATGTGCTTGACACCTTCGAAAAGTATGGGGTAACTCTCGGCGGAGGGGTTCCGACCATGCTGATCGCAATGATGGAGCACCCGACATTTAAGGATCGTGACCTTTCGGCTCTAACAACCATTACATCCGGCGGTTCAACCGTGCCCGCCGCTCTTGTCGAGCGGTTTGAACGTGAGGTGGGAGCAAAACTCACGATTGTGTTCGGGCAAACAGAGATGTCTCCGGTTGCAACAATGACTCGACCCGATGACGGAGTTGATGACAAAGCCAACAGCCTGGGCACCGCTCTCCCCCACGTCGAAATCAAAATCGTCGACCCTGATGGCAACACTGTTCCAATCGGCGAGCCGGGTGAGTTCTGTACCCGCGGCTATCTCAACATGCTCGGTTACAACGACAACCCTGAAGCAACCGCCGAAACGATTGATGCTGACGGCTGGCTTCACTCAGGCGACATCTGCTCGATGGATGAACGCGGGTACTGCTACATCGTCGGCCGAATTAAAGACATGATTATTCGTGGCGGTGAGAACATCTACCCGAAAGAAATTGAGGAAGTTCTGTATCGCCATCCCGCCGTCGGCGATGTTGCAGTCATCGGGCTTCCTGATGACAAGTGGGGAGAAACTGTTGGAGCGGTTGTCCGACCAAGTCCAGGGTCCTCACCCACCGCTACCGAGCTTCGTAGCTGGGTCAGAGAACATCTTGCCCCTCACAAAACCCCTGCGAGTTGGTTCTCAGCGGATGAACTCCCACTGACTGGTTCAGGAAAAATTCAGAAGTTCCGCCTCGTCGAAATGTGGCGTAACGGCGAACTGAATGAAATTGCCTGACATCTGCATCTGGTCGCTAACGTGCCGCTGTGTTCCGCATTGCGATAGTGCTGTGTGACGACCTTGGTCGTCGAATTTCATCGGAGTTTGCCTCATACGAAACGTTGTACAAAGAGTTCTTGTCGCTTGCCGCTCCTGAAGAATGTCACTTCAGTGTCTTTCGAGCTCACCATGGAGAACTCCCTCGCAACGTCTCGGAATTCGATGCAATATTGATGGGTGGCAGCCGTGCCGGTGTCTACGAACAGCACGAATGGATTCCGCCGCTCCTCGACATGATCCGAACCGCCGTTCACAGCAAGGTCACCACCTTGGGGATCTGTTTCGGACATCAGGCCATTGCGGCTGCTCTCGGCGCCGAGGTTGCACCATCGATCAACGGATGGAATCTTGCGACACAGACATACGAGTGTCGTGCCCTTCGAGGAAGCCCGGACGTTGAGCAACTGCACCTCATTGCATTCCACCAAGATCAGGTTCACACCATTCCCGATGGAACGTCGTGCTACCTCACGTCAGCGGGTTGCGAGATTGCGGGTCTCGTCGGCGAGAACATTTTTACAATGCAGCCACACCCAGAATTCACGCCCGAGGTCACTTCCGCAATTCTCAACGCAAGTCGCGGGGACAGATTCTCTGAGACCGTGATTGACGATGCGATCGCACGTCTTGATTCGACCCTTTCTGCCACTCGGGCATCACAGCTGTTCTGGTCGGCAATTCAGGCGGAGGACACGAACTCCTCACCTATCGCAGTCACTGCAACGACTGAATAAAACTGGCAATTCGTTTCGACCAAGTTGCGAACTCAGCCGCCGTCGCAGCCACCGACAACTCGGACTGTCCAATAAGTTCGTGTAACTGTTCGGCACTGCTGACCGGGTGCCCCGCATCACCAGACCAAGCAAGAATCAATGTTGGGACAGCGATTGTCGACACCTGTTCACGAGTCGGAAAATCGGCGGTTGCTGCACCACTCAACACGCATGCCATCTGGTGCCGATCAGCGGCCAGGGTGTTTCGTTCAATTCGGTCGTGCCACTCAGCACCAAACGGGTCTGGAGGTGCCACTCGTTTTGCCGCTGCGATGACCTCGTCAAGTTTTCCTTCCGAAACGAGTTGCGCTCGATCTAGATACAGCGATCGTTGCGCATCTCGAGTCTCCCAAGCAGTTGGCGGAATAACAAGAACAAGCCCTCTGATTCGGAGCGGGGCCCGAACAGCGGCATGTAGCGCTGTACCTGCACCCATCGATGCTCCCCCAGCCACATATGAGGCGATGCCGAGAGCGTCGGCAAGCGCAAACTGATCATCAGCAAGATGGGCCCACGAATATTCGTCCAAATTGGTCGTGAGCGTGGAGAGCCCATGGCCTCTTGCGTCATAACGAATGACATCGGAATGAGGTTCGATTGCGCCCCAATCGAGGCTGAGGAACTCGACCTCTAATTCGATCGACGAGGTGAGACCATGACCCCAAATGAATGGGATGCCGATTCCTTCACGCTGAAACGAAAGTTCGACGTCTCCGAGGGCAACCGACCGGCGCATCTCAAGAATTCAGATTGACACCAATACGAGGCAAGACCTCGCTTGCCATCATTTCAAGTTGCTCATCCATGGCTTCGCGGGTCAGACCTGGCATGTCGAAGAACAGCACAAAGTGCTCGACACCAACTTCATCGCGATATCGACCCATGGTGTCAGCAACCTGTTCCACGGAACCAATCGCCATGATCTGCTGGTCCATTGAGTCTTCCAGGCTCGGCTTGTGATCGAACGGAGTTTCTGACCCATCGGGCATGGCGTAACTGCGGAACCGGCCATACGGCGAAAGGAATTTGATCCACTCATCGTGAGCATTGCGGGCACCGTTCATCGCTGCTTCAGTCGTGTGCGCAACGTGGGCATTCAATGCGAGGCATCGCGCTTCGCCCTGCTTGATTTCCCATCCCGACTCTGCAGCGCGTTGACCGTAGAGATCCCACCACTCTTTTGTCTGCTGGGGGCCACGTGCTGGCATGACAGCAAGATGTCGAACTCGCGCTGTGTAGTCAAGAGTTGCTGGAGAGGTCACAGCCTGCCAAATATCGATCGGAGCGATCGGTTTTGGAATCAGCGTGAGATCTTGGACGGTCGAACCTCGGTCAGGAATTCCTGGAGGGGGAAGCACGAAATGCTTTCCGGTAAAGGAGAAACGCTCGTTGTACCAGGCCTCCTTGATGATTTCCATCGACTCTTCGAACAGTTCACGGTTGACGCGATCAAGCTCTGCCGACATCTCGTTGTCACCTGAGGCAACGACGCCGCCCAGCGACTGAGCTTCGCGAGGAACCGTTCCCCGCCCGACACCAAATTGCATACGGTTGTTGGTGAGGATCTGCATCATTGCGGCATCTTCAGCAAGACGCAGTGGATGCCACTGCGGAACAACGTTAAACATCTGACCGAGACGCAGGCGCTCGGTTTCCTTCGCCAAGTGAAGTCCAAACAGGATGAGGTTTGGAGTTACCTCGTATCCCTCGTACTGGAAGTGGTGCTCTGTGAGCCACATCGTGTCATAGCCGAGACGATCCATCGTCTTGGCCCAGGCTGTCAAGTTGTCGTAGCAAGCGATGAAGTCAGGGTTGTCATAGCGGCGGTCTACGGGTTCTGGCCCCCCGTATCCGGCGTCTGGCATCGGAACTCCACCATAAAAATTCGCATCAATACGCACCTCTGCAGTCTGGCATGCGAGCCCACCCCATGCACGAATCACAAGCCAGCTAGTGGAACGTTGTACTGGATTTTTTGTTAACGCAGCAGAGGAGCGCTTATTTCCCTGACCACGACGGGGGACGCTTTTCTGCGAAGGCCCGCGGGCCCTCCTTGGCATCGTCTGACGCGAATACCTCAGCCATCACCGGACGCTGGTGCTCCCAGAACTCGGCCTCAGTTCGCCCTTGAACAGCCTGAATCATCTGCTTCGATGCGATCACTGACAGCGGGGCATTCTTTGCAATTCGCTCGGCGAGTTCGAGCGCCGCGTCGACAGCTCCACCCTTGGCAGTCACGCGAGAAACAAGTCCAAATTGCGCAGCCTGTTCAGCGGTGATCGGATCAGCTGTGAGCGCCATTTCCATCGCAACCGCATACGGAACTCGGCTTGGCAACCGCAGAAGGGCTCCTCCGGCCGCCAACAGCCCGACGCCGACTTCAGGAATACCAAGCTTGACTCCCTCAGCTGCGACGATCAGGTCACAGGTGAGCGCCGTTTCGAGCCCACCCGCCAATGCGAATCCTTCGACGGCCGCGATCAATGGCTTCTTAGCGCCCTTCTGCAAGAAAACGTCGAATGCCGCAGGTGGGCCTTCAACAAGAAACGCCTTGAGATCCATGCCTGCGCAGAACCCTCGCCCAGCACCGGTAAGCACGCCAGCGGTGAGATCTGGATTGTTATCAAGTTCTTCAACTGCTGCGACCAGGCCATCAGCAAGGGCGTTGTTCACCGCATTCATCTGATCGGGTCGGTTCAACGTGATCAAGAGCACTCGACCACGAACTTCAGTTAGGACTGCTGCTTCTTCACTCATGTCCACATCGTGACACAGGCCGGCTTGCTACACCGTGCCGGCACGGAGTTACATCATCGGCCGTGCGAGACCTTCCACGACCTCTGCTGCCGGGAGAGCGCTCAGCATTTCAGGTGGGCCGACGATCTTGAGGGATCGGCTACCACCACCGACAACAATGCGTTCACGGTGCATCACCGCAACATCGATCCACAGGGGCAGTGACTCAGGGAGGCCGAATGGGGTGACACCTCCCATCACCATTCCAGTGACCGCAGCGGTGATCTCGGCAGGCGCAAACGACACCTTTCGAACCCCGAGGCGTTTTCGAACGGCACCATTCACGTCGAGGCGATGTGTTGCGAGCACGACACAGGCCACATAGATGGGTGACTCGCCCTTCGATGCGATCACGATGGTATTGGCTGAGTCATCTGGCAAGTAGCCATAGTGCTCGCAGAACTCCGCAGTGTCGGCGAGTTCTGGGTCGCAGGGAAATTGCTCAAACGGCACGCCCGTTGCCGAGGCAACTGTCAGCACTTGCTGCTCGATTTCATTCATTCCCCTATTGTCTCAACTCTTGACCGCAGGCAACGAGTTTCGTACCGTTCAGGAATGAGCCGCCATCACGGACACGACCACGGACATATCGAACCGCCTCAACTTGTCAACCTCGACGATGGAGTATTCGCCTACATCCAGCCTGATGGCTCGTGGTGGATCAACAACTGCGGAATTCTCTCAAGCAACAATGACACCGTCATTGTCGACACATGCTCAACGGAGCGGCGCACCAATCTGTTCCTTGAGACGGTCGAGCACGTTGGAGGTGGACCAATCCGCGCGGTCATCAATACTCACCATCATGGCGACCACACCCATGGGAACTGGCTGACGAGGCCAGCAGCGATCATCGGCCACCGTCGCTGCCGCGAAGCAATTCTCGAGGCAGGACTTCCACACTTTGACGGCGTGTTCGAACCAGTCGACTGGGGGAACATCGAAATTGAACCGCCAATGGTCACCTTCGACGACAGAATCGACGTGCATTGTGGCGACATACGCACCGAATTGCATTACATCGGCACACCAGCGCACACGACGAACGACATCGTGACCTGGCTGCCTGATCGCAAGGTGCTTTACACCGGCGATCTTGTCTTTAACGGTGGCACACCGTTCATGGTGATGGGCTCAGTGAAGGGTTCTCTCATAGCCCTCGACCGACTCAGCGAATTCGATGCCGATGTCATCGTTCCGGGCCACGGGCCGGTATGCGACCTCAGCGTGATCGATCGACTACGCGCCTACGACAACTTCATACTCGATCTCGCTCAACGGGCGATCGCAGACGGAGTGAGCCCACTTGAGGCAGCTCGAGAGACCGATCTTGGCGAATTTGCGGAACTGTCAGACTCAGAGCGAATTGTCGGAAATCTTCACCGCGCGATGTTTGAACTCAACGGAGCCGAACTGGGAGCGACGATGGACATCATCGCTGCTATTCGCGACATGGTTGCCTATAACGGCGGCCAGCCGCTGACCTGTCTTGCCTAAATGATCTCAGAGCAAATTTTCGCTCAGATTGCCATCACGAGCGAACAGGCCGACGACGGCTCGCCATCAGAAGGATGACACCGACGAGAACAACGACGACAGCACCGGCCCAACGATCACTGCTGTAGACACCAGTCGTTGGGAGGCTCACCTCGACAATCGGAGAATCGATCAACTCGAATGTGTCCATCATGACCTCAAACTCAACCTGAACTGTTTCAGTTCCGACTGAGAGCAACGCCACGACCTTTGTTGAGCCATCACGTGTAACAGCCGATGCTGTAGGAATCGGTGCCTCGGTGCTCGATGTAGCCGGTGCTGTCGTTGAAGTTTGGGCAACGGTTGTTGACGTTGAAGATTCACCCGTGGTCGTTGTTGGCGCCTCTGGAGTCGTAGTCGACGTTGACGAAGTTGAAGTCGGTTGTGCTCGCGGGCGCAACGTGATCACAACTGGTGGCTTCGGCGTCGGAGGTGATGTTTCCGGAACCGCGACCGTCGATGAACTGCTCGATGAACTTGACGACGAACTACTCGACGAAGAAGAACTGCTCGACGAGCTCGAGGATGAACTGCTCGACGAGCTGGAAGATGAGCTACTCGAGGAACTTGAAGAAGAAGAACTGCTCGAGGAACTCGAGGATGAACTGCTCGACGATGACGACTCAGGTGGTCCATCAACCCAGACGCACACAATGACGTGACTAATTGACTTATCACCACCTTGACCACCCGGGTCAGACGTCCCGCTCTTATTTGAGTCTGCAAACACGTCGGTACCGCCAGCAGGGCTACTGAAAATGGTGTTGACTTGGAAGTCAGGGTCAGTCGACCTGATAGATCCCGCTTTCACCTTCACCATTGAGTAGGTCATACCTGTTGCATCGCCCGACGGTGGAGTTGGGGTGGCTGGCAAACGGTAGAGGTAGTCGGTGTCATCAAATGGCTCGATCTTCCAACACACATCACCGAAGCCCTCGGATACCCAGGTCTCAGGCTTGTTGTAATCAGAACCAGAGGATTCGATCACGATCTCCACTTCAGGATCAGTTGTCGTTGCGCTCTGCAACT
>Ga0181605_10000119_pt1 | contig 74227 bp, 60 predicted proteins | sample 041ome_11_FD_148676 | JGI IMG/M metagenome (GOLD analysis project Ga0181605, IMG submission 148676) | Coastal salt marsh microbial communities from the Groves Creek Marsh, Skidaway Island, Georgia - 041411US metaG (spades assembly) | ecosystem: Environmental > Aquatic > Marine > Intertidal zone...
CCATCCAAACCACGGCGAAGTACATGGAAGCGACGTTTCGTGCACTGCTTGACCACCCGCCCGAAGGAGAGGGCCCGGGGGAATTGCGCTTTGTTTGGGCATCAACGGTGATGGAATCACCCGATTATTGGGCACGCGTCTTGCGCTGTTCCAAGGGAGCGACCCTCGCCATGGTAAGAAAGACATTCACCATCATGGGTCGGGACGAGGCTTCTTCAGACCACGACCTCTCTAAGTTTTACTACCCCGCCATGCAAGCGGCAGACATTTTCGAAATGGACATTGACGTGGCCATCGGCGGCATGGACCAACGAAAGGCCCACATGTTCATGCGCGACGTGGCCTCCAAGTACGGCTGGGAAAAAGCCACCTGCCTCCACACCCCCATCATCTCTTCACTGAAGGCATCGGGTTCGAGAATGGAATCCTTTGACCATAAAATGTCGAAATCGGACCCAACCGGCGCCCTCTTGCTCCATGACACGCCCGAGCAAATTCGCAAGAAGATGCGGAAGGCCTACATTTCACCCGACGACCCACAATCGCCCGTTTACGAACTCGCAGAACACATCGTTCTCGCCGAGTTCGGGGAAATCATCGTCACCCCCGATCCGCGCTTTGGCGAGCCATCGACGTGGACATCGCTTGAAGCGTTTCGAGATGCGGTCATGGACGGTTCATTGCACCCGCTTGATGCTAAATTTGGCGTTGCCGACGGCCTTGCCCGAGGGCTTGCAGGCGTGCACACCCACTTCAACAACGACTCGGCCCTTCTGGATGCGGTAACGCAACTCACGAATGCCTGAACGTTCAAGCCTCACCTTCGAGCGGCTCAACGCTGAGCACCTGAAGCGAAAGGATGCGGCGAGTATCCTTCGAAAAGGTGCGGTTGGGGAAGGGTTCAACCCGAACAATTCCATTCAACCGAACACAGGTCCCTTTCACCAGTTCGCCAACGAGGTCATCGGACACGATACCAACCATCTCGTCCTCATCCGAAACATGCACGAGCTCACCCTTTTCATTGAACACCGCTTGACACATGTGGATGTCTTGGACATCTTCGTAATTGGAATGCTCACTCGACATCACAAAATTCGGACGCGGCGGGCGAACAGCGAAGGGCTCTTCTTCCATGTCAAGTCGCTTTAACATGCGTGTGAAACACGCCTCGCAATGGCTTGGACTTTCCCGCTCGCGTGCACGGCGTTGTTTGATCGTGGTCTGCTCCTTGCATCGTTTGCATTCGTACACCGCTTCCGTGACCCAACCGTAAGCAGGGGAAATGTCGTTGATTTTGACGGTGATGCTGACGACTTGATTTCGGTCTCGCATTCGGAGCGTGTCGATACGACGTCGATAGTCGGTATCCAATTCGACAACACGAATGACGGGGCGCATGCGCACCATGTGCTCGTCAAACTGTTCTCGCATCACTTGATGTCCGAGGTCATGAAAACGCGTCGGTTTTAGATGGAAGGCTATTTTCAAATCCTCGTACTGGCAAATCAGGTGATGAGCGATTTCAAAACCGTGGATGATTCCGGGGTTTCCCTGAAGGTGTTGAATGTCTTCGAGGTAATGTTCGCTGACCAGGAGGCGCCAAGCGCGGAGAATGGCTTGTTCTTCGGGGTCAAGGTCGATTTCGTGTTCTTGCGGCATGGAAACTTCCGGCTGGCGGGACGGTTCATAAGACTAACCGCGCGGAGAAGAAATCACCGTCCCCCGAATCCACGCACACGGTGAAGAGGCAAGGTTCATCAATTGCTTGCAGGTCGTTGAACCGTAGGAGTCCTGCACCATGCCGAACATCGTCGTCCTCGTCAAACAAGTCCCCGATACAAATGCAAAAATCGCCGTCAACGGTGGCCGAGTTGACCTCTCCGCCGTCAAGATGGTGATGAGCCCTTACGACGAATTTGCAGTTGAGACCGCCTTGCAGCACCGCGAAGCCTCTGGAGGTGAAGTGACGGCCCTCACCGTCGGCGGTGCCGGGTGCGATAAAATCCTCAAAGACGCCAAAGCCATCGGGGTCGACCGTCTCGTTCGGGTGGACGCAGAGGGAGAAATGGATTCCAACGCCCTCCAAACCGTCCTCGCAAAAGCCGTGACTGAACTCGGCGCCGAAGTGGTGTACTGCGGCAAGGCTGCTGCCGACACCGGCGCTGGGTCAACAGGGCCCGGACTTGCAGAGCGCTTGGGTTGGGCATCGGTCTCAAACGCCATCGGCGCATCCTTCGACGACGGTCTCTCTGTGATCGCTCCAAGCGGTGCGGGGAACGCTAAACTCAACGTCCCGCTGCCTGCGGTGGTGTCCTGCGACAAAGGCGACTTCAAGGTCAGAAAACCCAATGTCAAAGGCATCATGCAGGCGAAGAAAGCAAGCGTTGACATCCATTCTATAGAAATCCCCGCATCCACCGTCACCGTGACATCTCATTCACTCCCCCCCGCCAAACCGGCCGGGAAAACATACGACGGCGGTGCGGCCGCAGCAGAAGTTGCTCAATTGCTTCGAGATGAAGCCAACGTCCTTTGAGGTGAAACCATGACACAAACCATTGTAATTGCAGAAATCAACAACAACGCCGTCCACCCCAGCACCGCAGAACTTGTCGCTGCTGCGATGGCCATGGGTGACGCCCCCACGGTGATCGTCCCTTGCACCGATGCATCGGTTGCAAACGGGGCGGGGAACATGGGTGCGGGCGCCATCATTGCAGCGAAATCCGCTGCCTTCACGCACTATGACGCCGGTGCATGGGCCGAAGCCCTTGACGCCGTGGCACCCCAAGGCACCCTCTTCACCGGAGCGAGCCCTCAATCCAAGGACCTTGCTGCACGCCTCGCTGCACGTCGCAATCTGGCAGTGATTCAGGATGCTGTCGCCATCGACGGGAACAGCATCACGTCGCCTGTGTACTCCGGAAAGGCGATGCAAACGGTCAGTGTCAACGGACCTGCAGTCGTTTCCGTTCGATCGAACGTGTTCCCTCCCTCAAGCGGCGGAGCCACCGAAGCAAGCGTTCTCGACACCACCGGAAATGTGGCCACATCCGTGGCCGAGTTCATGGCGAGAGCTTCAGAACGTCTGGATGTTGGTGAAGCGAACATCGTGATTTCCGGAGGACGCGGCATGGGTTCGCCGGACAACTTCGTTCACCTTGAGGCCATTGCCGACACTCTTGGTGCGGCCGTTGGCGCCTCTCGCGCTGCTGTGGACACCTGGGAGGCCATTCCACACGCCATGCAGGTTGGCCAGACCGGCAAAACCGTGAACCCAAGCCTCTACATTGCGGTTGGTATCTCGGGCGCCATTCAGCACCTCGCTGGCATGCGTTCCTCGAAGTACATCGTGGCGATCAACAAAGACCCTGATGCACCCATCTTCCAACATGCGGATTACGGCATTGTCGCCACGTGGGAAGAGGCTCTGCCCGTCCTTCACACTGCGTTCAAAACGATGCTCGGTTGAGTTCAAGCATACTTGCCGAACCCAAAGGTCCCGCGAGGACCCGCAGCATCACCGACGTAAGGATTCGTCCGCTTTTCATGACCGATCGTCGTCAACGGACCGTGACCTGGATGAACCACCGTTTCGTCTTCGAGCGGCCAGAGTTGCGTATGAATCGAACGAGCAAGCAATTCAAAATCACCGCCGGAATTTTCAATGTCGGTCCGGCCAACAGAACCTGCAAAGAGCGTGTCGCCAACAAAGACATGATCGGGTCCGTCGTCCACCGGCAGGACCAAGCAACAACCCCCCAAAGTGTGTCCAGGAGTGTGGAGGACTTGCAGGTCAATGCTTCCGAAGCGGTAGGTTTGTCCGGCCTGGAAGGCTTGGTCAGCCTCCGCTGGCTCGGGCAACGTCAATCCATACCTTCGTCCCGATTGTTGGGCCAACGTTTGGAGGAACGTGTCGTCTGGATGCAGGTACCAATCAACCTCGTAATGCGCTTTGAGGGCTGGGATGAAGCCGCTGTGGTCAAAGTGTGCATGGGTGTTGACCAGGGCGACGACGTTGCGTGATGGAAGACCGTTTGCCTCATCCGCGTTGTCTGGGCCCGTGGTCCAATCGGGCCCCCGCCCTTCATAGGAATCAATCCAAGCGATGATCCGCTCAGGTTCATCTCCACCGTCGATGATGATGGTGTCGCCAGTAGCGATATCCGTGACAACCGAACAACGCATTTGCAAGGGACCGACGAAAAAGTGCTCAATCCAAGGTCGGGTGAGGCCCATGGCACGGGGAGATGGACGACCTTCATGAGGTTGAGGATTCAACCACCTCAATGGCGATGGTGTCCGTGGTCCAAGAGCCGTTTTGGTCGACAACCCGCAATTCAAACCGGTGGTTTCCGAGGGGAAGACGGAGTTTCAATTGGGGCCCTACGGCCAATTCCTCCCCGCGGGCGTTGTGCCATGTCCAACGAAGGATCATGCCGTGGGGGTCATAGGTGCCGCGGCCATCAAGATGAACAACGGCGGTCCCATCTGCACCAGCGGCGAGTTGGTGGTCCTCTCCTGCAACGGCTTGGGGGCTATGAACGGCGTGAAGCGTTTCGTTCAACGCTTCGAACAAATCGGTCTGCTCTTCCATGGCCATCTCGTCCAAACCGCTCAACTGCTCCATGAGCGCTTGTTCATCAGCAAGGGCTCCGTCCTCGGGAGTGACCTTCTGTTTCGCATCCAGAACACCGCCCATCGCATTGAGTAAAACATCCACGTCCCCTTGATTTCCTGAAGCGCCCAAGTAGACGTTCCGTTCTTCATCGGTCAAGTGCTCAAGCACATCCTCCTCGGTTCCGTAGATGGCCTCAACTGTCAGGGGTTGTGTTTCTTCGGCACCCTGAAACCAAAGGTTGAGTTCAGCACGGTCCACCTCATGATAAGGCCCCTCCAGCGAAAAAGACCCCATGGGTTCGGCAGAGGTGTAGTCGTTTTGGTCGTCGCCTGCAAAGACCACGAGGTTCGAGCCAGGACGCACCACCATCCAAGTCGGCATGCCTTGGTGTTCAATCGTCCAGGTTTGCTCGCCGTTTGTGCCGTGGATGTAAAACCACGAACTCGCCAGCGTGTATTCGCCAACGGAGAGGCAGGCAGACACAGGGTGTTGGGTGTCCAGCACCTGCTCCATCGTGCCATCTTCCGCAAGCCGGGTGACGGACCCGTCATCAAAGCCAACAACAGCCCCTTTCGGGGAAGGTGTTGAAGTAAGCATCCGCCCACTTATGTCCTTTCGAACCCGGAGGGACCCGTCGACCCAAAATTCGAATTCAATCGCTTCCTCGTCCCCGGCGACCAAGGCGTGCCCCTCTCGCGTGAGGAACAAGGCTCCGGAGTGCGTTACACCAAGGGCCGTAATCCGCTCTCCATGGATGCCGCGTGGGGGCCGTCGCCATGTCACAAGTTCCTCTTCAATGCTCACAACTTCGCCGTCCTGCATCGCAACATACAGGCGATGCCGATGAGCCTCCAACGTCATGACCTCCTTCAAGCCAAGCGCTTTGCTCAAGTTTTTTGGAGGTTGATGGGGCTTCCAAGTCACGAGGCTTCCCATGCCACTAAGGAAACAAACCTCACCTGGAAGAAAGCATGCATCCACGATGCCACCGTCAACGCCCACGACCTCGAGTACATCTCCCGCTTCTGCGTAAAGGGTGAAACCGTCAAGGTCGTCACCCACAATGAGTGCACTTTCGAAAAAACCGACAAACGTGACGGGATGTTGGTGTTCAACAGAGCCTAGGGGTTCAAGCACCCCTTGAGCGTCAAAAGAAGAGAGGAAAACTTGCCGTTGACCCTCGACCCAAGCCAAAGTCCCCTCTTGGCTCATGGCCATGCATCGAACCTTGGCTTCGGGCCGAACCAAGACCTCTACCTCGGGCGTCCGAACCATGGATGACCCTAAAATCCGGGCTACAAAAGCACTCCCACACGGTGGGCAGAACCAACATCAGAGTTCTTCGTCGTCGTTGTGAAGTTCCAACACCGCGTCATCGAGGTGAGCCTTGTTTTTGGCACCGTCGTTTCGAGCCTCGTACAGGCGTTGCAGGTAGGCGTCGTCAATGTCACCGGTGATGTATTCACCGTTGAAACAGCTTGCATCGAAGGCGTCGACGTCGGAGTTTTCTTGCCGAGTTGTTTCAATCAAATCCTCAAGGCTCTGGTAAAACAGACGGTCGCTACCGATGGTTGAGTTGATTTCTTCAACGGTACGGCCGTTTGCAATAAACTCGTTCACGGCGGGCATGTCGATCCCGTACACGTTCGGATGACGAACCGGAGGGGCTGCTGAAGCGAAGTAGACTTTGTTTGCGCCCACATCCCGAGCCATCTCGATGATTTGGGCACTGGTGGTGCCCCGAACAATTGAATCATCAACGAGGAGAACATTCTTTCCACGAAACTCGTGTTCTATAGCGTTCAACTTCCTGCGTACGGATTTCTCTCGAAGCGCTTGACCGGGCATGATGAACGTCCGACCAACGTAGCGATTCTTCACGAAGCCTTCCCGATAAGGAAGGTTCAGTGTCTTGGCCATTTGGAGAGCCGCAATGCGTCCTGAATCTGGAATAGGGATCACCACATCAATGTCGTGATCGGCCCATGATTCGAGCAGGCGTTCAGCTAAACGGCGACCCTGGTTGAGGCGAGACTGATACACGGACATGCCGTCGATCACCGAATCCGGACGAGCGAAGTAAACGTGCTCAAAGATGCAGGGCGTGTATGGTGCATCTGGAGCACATTGGCGGGAAAACAGATGACCGGATGAGCTGATGAAGATCGCCTCGCCGGGAGCGACGTCCCTGATCACCTCAAAGCCCAGCGCCGTGATGGCGACCGATTCACTTCCAACGATGTACTCGTCGCCACCTTCAGCGCTACGCTTTCCGAAGATGAGCGGGCGAATGCCGTTCGGGTCTCGAAAGGCGAGCAAGCCGTATCCCGAAACAACCGAAACGCAGGCGTATCCCCCTCGAACCCGATCGTTCACTGCGGAAACAGCACCAAAAATGGTGTCGACGTTGAGGTGAGGCGTCCCCTCAATACGAAGGGCTCGTGACCGATGACCCAACTCAACGGCGAGGATATTGAGCAACAACTCCGAATCGCTTGACGTGTTGATGTGGCGCATGCACTCGTCGCGCAAGTAAACCTCGAGTTCTTCGGCGTTGGTTAGATTCCCGTTGTGCGCAAGAGCGATGCCGTACGGTGAATTGACGTAGAAGGGCTGGGCTTCCGCTCGAGAAGAGGAACCGGCTGTTGGGTACCTGACGTGGCCGATGCCGACGTTGCCCTCCAAGCGAATCATGTGACGTTTGAAGAAAACATCTGCGACGAGGCCGTTGGATTTTCGAAGACGGAAATTCCCACCTTGGTCGGTGAGGATGCCCGCGGCATCTTGTCCTCGATGCTGCAAAACCGTGAGGCCATCATACAGCAACTGGTTGACATGAACACCTTGACGACCGACGATGCCGAGAATCCCACACATTCGTTCGCCTCAACTCAACCAGCGCATGAACGCTTCTTATCGTTGCGATGGTGGCATTCACGCCTTGGGTCGGTGTGTTTTCTTGGACCAATTGAACTTGCGAATGCGGGCCGTTTCGCCGTAGCCGCACGAGGCACAGACCGACTTTTGCTTGTGGTAGGCGTTGCGACCGCAGCGGCGGCATCGGATGTGGGTGGTCTTTTGACGGCGACCCATGGACGGTGTACCTTTGGACATACGCTCACCTGAACGATTCGGCCACCGACCTCCCCCTTATGAAATCAGCGGCATGCATGGAGAGGAGTGAAAATCACTCTTCCTCGAAAACGATCGTCCGAACAGGGGTGTTGAGAAGGGAAGCCAGCAAGGTGCCACCAACCACGACCGTCGCCAGGACAAGCGCGGCAGAAGTTGTGGCAAAACGTACGATATTGGAGAGGAATTGTGCCCGAACCGAGGCGTTTTCTTCCATCAAAAGATCTCCCTGTGAGAGGAAAAACATCGTGAGGCCAACCCCCGCCATAACGAGGAAAACCATCCCCGCAAGCGGAGCTGTTGGCCGCCTACGGGCATCTCCATAAGCAAAAAGCGTGACGAGGAGCATGAAGGACACCAAGGTAAATGAGGTGAGCATGGCGTTCACAAATCGAACAACGCCGGTCTCGACCGAAGCGGACGTTGACCACCAAACGCTCAGCACGAGAATCAGCGTTGGTACCGTGAACCAAAGAGCCGTACGAACGAAACTGGCGCTTTGATTTGATGCATTCATTCCTCCTCACCTCCCGAGATATTGCCGGCGATGATGCGTTCTGCCTGCTGAAGCTGTTCTTCGGTGGGAGCAGGCAAATGGACGGGGACATGGGTTGATTCGTAGAAATACAGGACCACAGCGAAGAAAAGAACGGCCATCGCCGCTCCAACGAGGACACCAAACAAATCCGCTGCTGCGAGCAATAATTCCGCTGCAAAGCGCTCTTTGGCCAAACTTGGCCCGTCCATCGTCAACCCCATCACCATCAAGGCCATCAAAAACGAGGCAACCACGAGCATCAAACGTTGCTCGCGGACACGGCGGTCGCCCACTTGACCGACCAAAGCATACATGCCACAAGCAAGAGCGAATCCAAAGAGAAGCATGGTGGGCCAGAAAATCAACCAGGAGCGGTTGACTTCGTCCGGGTACGTTGGCGTGAGCGTCCACCAGTGCATGGCTTCAAACCAAACGACGCCAGCAACGACCATGGCTACACCGAGTCGGCGGTCTGTTGCAGACAGACGGCCCACCGGGACGTTGCCCGAGAAGCCGATCTGATAGAAACCCACGCCAAGCAACACCGAAGGGCCCAAAATGCTCCCGAGAAGGTGCCCGAAAGCGCTTGATGGAGAGGCACTTGCTGTCCAAGGCGTGATGAGCAGGGAAAGGAAGCCAACGGTCAGGAAGGCCGCTCCTAATTTGCGCTGAAGCGCGCCCTTCGAGAAGAAAGCCAGCAGGGAACCTGTCAAAAACAACAATCCTGCACACCAGAAGAAAACGAAGGCTTGCGTCGCTTCTTCCATGGTGTCTGGAAGTTGGAGGGATTTATAGAGAATCCCGTTCAAGCCCCCGACGTGGTTCGAAGAGGGCAAATCGCATGGCGGAGGGCATAAATACCCGACCTCTGTGGGCTGAACGCTTAGGTGTTCTTATGGTGAAGCGACCTCGTCAAGTGAAGCGATACAGCCCCTCGGCTGGCAAGCACACCCTCCACACCGTGGAGCGCGTGAAGAAAAAGCGTGCTTCTGAACTGCGTTGGGGACAGCGACGGTTCCGTCGTGTGATGGCCGGTTACCGCGGTTTCCCTCGTCCAAAACCCGACGGTCGCGAAAAGCCAACCAAGCGCGTCAACATTCTCTACCGATGCACGGAAACGGGCAAGGCTCACTACGCTCCTTGCAAGCGTGCGAAGAAGTTCGAACTGATCGACCGTTGAGGTGAAATGAATGACCAATCAATTCTTGAAAGTGAGTTGCCGCGACTGCGGGAACGAATCCACCATCTTCTCCAGAGCAACCACCTCCATTGCCTGCGATGTCTGCAGCGCCACGTTGACCAAACCATCCGGTGGCAAGGCGCAACTCGTCGGCTGCACCGTTGTAGAAACACTGGAATGAGGAGGCTGAGCCTCCGTGTCCAACGAAACCACTTCAACCCCCGAAGAAGGGGAACTTGTCGTTGCGAGCATCACCACCGTCAAGCAAAACGGGGCTTATGTCACCCTAGACGAATACCCCGGCATTGAGGGCTTCATCTTCATTGGTGAAATCGCCTCTGGTTGGGTCAAAAATATCCGAGGCTTCGTTCGCGAAGGACAGCGTGTCATTTGCAAAGTGATGAAAACGCGCCGCGACGGGACTTCGCTTGAGCTCTCGCTCAAATCGGTCTCCGAAGAGCGAAGACGAGACCGCCTCCAAGAATGGAAAAACGAACAACGAGCTCATCAGTTGTTGAAGGTGCTTGGGGAGAAGGTCGAGTGGGACGAAAACGCTGTGAGCGAACGTGCAAGCGAACTATCCGAAGCCTTCGGAACCCTCTATGCTGCCTTTGAAGAGGCTGCGCTTCAGGAAGGTGCTTTACAAAACGCTGGCTTCGAAGGCGAATGGTTGGCTTCCTTTGTGGAGTTGGCCGTCGAAAACATCATTCCTCCGTTCGTTGAAGTCCGAGGAACGCTCAAGTTGAGCATTAACGACGTCCACGGCGTCAAGGTGATTCAAGAGGCGCTTGAAGCCGCCGAAGCACTCTCAAACGAAGAAGAAGAAATCGATGTGAAGTGCTTCTACGATGGCGCACCGAACTACCGCTTGGAACTGAAGGCTCCCGATTTCAAGGTCGCCGAATCCATGTGGGAACAAGCAACGGCAGCCGTTCTGAAACACATGAAAGCGGCGGGCGGCGAGGCCGTCGCCACGAGGGAGTGAGATCGTGGCTCGCCAACGCATGCAACAATGCCTTACGTGTAAGGCGTTCTCTCTCAAGACCGTGTGTCCTCAATGCGGCGAAACCGCCCAAGCTGCCGCACCCCTCAAGTGGTCACCTGAGGACCATCGTGCTGCACTTCGACGAAAGATGAACGAGGTGGAATCCGAGGCATGGCCTTCGTCCATTCCCACCCTCCCAAGTCTTGCAGAAATGGAAAGCGAGCACAGGGAAGAAGAGGAGTGACCGCACACGCACCTCCCCATCAAAACATGTTCCAGAGCAACGCTTTGATGTCAAACATTATAACGCGATTTGCTGGGTTTAGGTCTTCATGACCCTTCATGTTGAATGGCGTAACGGCCATGATTCTCTGCCGCCCGGAGCACTCGTGTTTGCTGCATTCCCTGGTATTGGCAATCTCGGTAAGGTCGCCGTTGAATCGATGAGGGAACTGAACGAAACCGTTGAGTTGGCCCGCTTGCACATCGATGCCCTCCCCCCTCAAGCAAATCTCGATGAAGACGGTCTTCTCACACCCCCCCACATCTCGCTCAGCGAAATCCAAACGCCCGGAGGCAGGCGTTTCCTCACCCTCACCGGTGCTGTTCAACCGGTTGACATGTCTCTCCATGGCGCCATCGCACGCCAAATCATGACCTTTCTCAAAAGTCAAGACGTCGAGTCTCTGGTGGTTCTAGCGGGTTACAAAACGGCAGCTGACCGGAAAGAGACCTTTGCGGTAGCCAGTTCGTCTGCCTACAGGGTGGACCTCGAAAGCTCAGGCGTTGATGTGCGCAGGGACGAGCCAAAAACCGGCGCGCTCGGACTCGCAGCGATGCTCGCTTCAACCGGCCCGCTGTACGACATGAACTCCGCCTGCGTGATCGGCACAACCATCGGCTCCAGTCAAGACATCATGGCCTCTCAGCGAATCATCGAACATCTTGACCGTTGGTTTGACCTCGGTCTCAAACTTCCTGAGCACGGAGGAGCATGGCTGCGTGAACGTCTGGAAAAAATGGCGCCCGAATCGACGGAAGACCTCGTGAAGGAACTCACTTCGAGCCACGATGCCTCTTACATGTAGACCGCATGGACCAGCAAAAAGGAAGGATGGAGAGCGCCGAGAGAGGGATTTGAACCCCCGCGTCCAAGGGACAGTGGATTTCGAATCCACCGCAATACCGGGCTATGCGACCTCGGCTCTGTCATGGGGCTTTTGCGCGACGGTCATAAGCATGATGATTCACGGTTGTGCCATGGATGTCCGCTTTCACGGTCGGGAAGGGGAAAAGGTGGTGTCGGTTGAACCCGGAACCAGTGTTCGAGAGGCGCTCCAATTGACGGACTGGCTCCCATCCATGGTTATCGTGAGCTACGAAGGGACTGTGCTGCCGCATTCGACACCGCTAACATCCTCCGTGAGTTTACGTGTCACAACAATCTCTTCAGGCGGTTGAACGGTCCACCCTCGAAATGATTTGCAAGGTTGACTGCCGGGTGTAGTCGCCTCGAACCTCGCTTGCCCACGCATCCAAACCGAGGTTCGCAAGAGCAACGGTGTCCCCCACGCTGACGAGGTCGTATTGAGGGTTCCAATCATCCGCCCAACCCTCAACTTTCGTTGCTCCCGAAGCATCCATCACCATCATGCCCTTACGCGACCAGCGTTTGCCGGTTTTCCCAACACCGCTTTTTTCGTACGTGTAGACCACCATACCGGCGATGTTGTGTTTGGCTTGTTTGTCAAAAAGGCTGCTCGAGGCTTCGCTCGGGTCGGTGTCTCGCTCAACCTTCGCCAGCGGATCGATTTTGAGCACAATTTCACCTTTCCAATTGACTGAAAATACGGCGTCTCTGACCAATAAAGGCGCCCCCCGTTCCAATTCCAACGCCACCGTTGGTTGACCATCGCTGTCCTCCTTTGCGACAATTTGAATCTGTGCATCGTAGGTTTCCTGTTTGATGTGGACGATTTGTGGGCGTGTGCCAATTTGAGAGCCTACCGTGAACACTTCTCCACGCACCGTGACCCGCGGATCCAAGGAACCGATGGGTTCGAACAGCGTCATAGTGCTGGTCCCCGGAAGCTGATACGAAGAGGGAACTGAGGGTTGTTCAGGACCTTCACCCCCCGGACAAACCTCTCGCCAATCGCAACGAACGCATCGGCGCTCATCGGGAGCATCGGCTGGCACGCCACCTGCTGAAAATCCACGGACAGGCCTCGGTTCCGGAGGGCACTCCTCGATGCTGGGTGCTCGTTCTCGCAACCGCTTCCAGAGCTGTTCGAGATCGGCTTCGATCGCTTCCAACTCTTTGATTGACGGGACAGGAATGGATTTGATACTCGGATGTTTCAAGTACCAAATTTCCAAACCCGAAACCGATTCCTTTCGCTCGTGCGTGACGTACCAAAGCATGGCATAATCTCGCATTTGCTCAACATAATCCCCTGACCGATCGTTTGCACCCAGGCTGGCCTTGATGTCAACGATTCGGGGCGAACCCGTCCAACGGTAAACCAGGTCGTATTCGCCCTGAAACCAATGATTCGGATGAACGGCGTTCATCGTGAAACCGGGAGCATCGGGGTCAACAAACCATGGCCGAGCCACCTCCCACGCTTCTGACCAGGTGAACGCACCGTCGATGGCCAAAGGATGACCTCCTGAGAACGATGGAAAGGGGAAACCGTCCGGTGCAGGGTGGGGTGGTCGTTGCCCTTCCCGCCATGGTTGGAGGGCGATTCCACCCCCGTTTTGGAAACACCGCTCAACCTCATCGAGGTGGAAATTGACGCCGTTAAGAACCATCATGAGGCATTCCTGTTCGTCAACTTCGCTCCAATCCCCTGCACGGCGTTCGTCCTTCTGCCAGGCCTCCTTCATGCGCTCAAGAGCTGGTGGGAGATGGACCCGACATCGAGCATGGGCCCATTCCCTCAAGGCTTCCTTGCTTGATGGGCGTTCGTTCGGGAAGAGCGGCATCAGGTTGCGAGCGGACCATGCTGGGTGAGTTTCAACCTCGGGTTGCCCGTCTTCCAAGTAGGGACTTGGCCCCAATGCGTTGGATGGTGCTGTTTTAGAAACCAAACTTGGCGAATCACGAAACACCCGGCACAACGCTTCTTCAACAGCGCGTCCGATGAAGAGCACCGGAATTTGAGGCATTTTGAATCGGTACACCTTTTCGTAAAACCACATCCTTGGACATGCAAGGTACGTGTTGGCTTGGCTGGCAGAGAGGCGGTTGTACTGGCCGACCACATCGCGTTCTGTGACTGCACGGTGGACGGGCATGGGGTGCGTACCCCATCCACCCCTTTTGAAGCCTCAGTGAGGCTCGTTTCAACGCGTACGAGGCGTTTCAATTCGGGTCTTGCGGTTGTCAATTCGCAGTTGCAAAATGCCCCCTCGCCATCCCAGCTCGACCCCCGTCATCGCAACGGCATCCCCGGGCTGGAGGGCAAGCAAGCGTTGTGAAATGCTCTGCCCAAACGCTACGACCTCAGCGAGGTGGGTGCCGTCCCAAAGAATCAACGAAAGCATGGACCATGGCTTTCCATCAAGACGAACACCTGAACGCTGTCCGATCGAAAGCACGCGCCCTGCGACGTTGGCCCGTGTTCTCAACAGACCCAAACGGGTGTATTGATCCCTGTCATCCGGGGATTCGGGTTGCAAGAAAGCAGCGGTGCGGTCATCGAGATAGAGACGTGCTTGGTCCCGCCAAACCCCGGGAAGAGCGTCTTTGAGTACCACGTCTTGCTCCACAAATTCATGAAGGTGTTGAAAGGCACCGGGTTCGCTTTCCTCGACGGTAATGTGTTGATCGCCGACGACCAGGACCGCCCCCAAAACAGGTTCACCAAAGTGGTTCGGCATAGGACCCCACGCACCGGTGAGACGACCACGAACCGTCACGCGGCCTTGAACAGAATCGAGTTTTTCGTAAGGTGGAGAAAGACTTACTTGAGGTGCAGAGCCTAACCATTTCGAAAATTCAGGCCCTGACCAAGCCCCGGTTTCGTCTTGGGACACCGAGCACCATCCACAACCTGCTTGCTCACCGTTGCAAGCATCGCCACCTGCGCCAGGGAAGACCAAGACGCCCTCTGCTGCGGTTTGCATCGCTTCATGCGTGGCCCGATACGATGTCGAAAGGCCAGCCATTTCAGCTGCTGTCGGCGGGGAGTAGGCCACCCTTTCGGGGTCTGCAAGGTACCACCCTTCCATCCCATCAACCGTCTCTTTCCCGTGAGTTTCGTGCCAGAGCCACGCGTAAAATCGCAATTGATGTTCCAGAGACGATGCAAACAACGACGAGGACCGCCCGGATTTGATATCCACAATTCGGGTACGTCCGTCCCAGCGCAAAACGAGGTCAAGTTCACCCGATGCCCAGCCATCAGGATGGTACAACCTCTGAGGTTGGTGGACCCTCGGGTCCTTGAACCAAGGCCGAGCACATTCCCACGCTTCGTTCCAACGGCACGGTTCGGTTCCGGACTGCCATGAAGCGGATTCGGCGAACGACCAACGTCGCAACGAGGCATCGGCGACCTTTTCCGGAAGCGGGAACACCGGTTCGTTCCCCCATGCAGGCGAGGGCACTGTGAAGGGGGATTTCCCTTTGCGCTGGGTCTCAAGATAGGGGCCTCCGTTGTTGTCAAAACAGGCCTCAACCTCCTCGAGAAAAAGCGCAAGACCTCCGTTGATCCGGTCTTTGATCGAGGCGATCGTGATGTCGTCCCACGCCGTGCCTTCCGCTTTCCACAACGATGCCTCCCACGCATCACGACCGCTTTTCCAAGCCTTTTCTGCGAGATCATCGACCAAGGGTTGTGCCCATTGGCGTAAGCCCTCGAGCCCGTCGATCTCGGAAGGAGGATGATGCATCATCAATGCGCATACCGCATCTTCGAGAACCACACCAAGGATTTGCGAAGGACGTTTTGGACCGGAGAGACCTGCTTGATACGCGAGGAGCCATTGGCGGGGGCATCGCAAGTAGGTGGTTAGGGAGCTCGCCGAAAGGCGACCACGAGAGCGACCCATGGGTCCTCCTCTCGGTGGAAGCCCTACGGGCACCGAATCACCTCGAGGAAATCCTCGGACCTGGTTTCAAGCGTCGTAGGAATAATAGTCACCACTGTTTCGTTGCTCACGGTCCTTCCGGCTCTCGTTTTTGTTGATTCTCGGCCGCCTTGAATCGTGATCTCTCCGGAACGTGACGTTCACACCGGAAAGGAAGCGGTTCATCCCCGTCCTCAAATTGAACGGGCCGGTAGCTTTGCCTTTCACGCCGCCCTCGCCCTCAAAAACGAGGAGTGAATCCGATACGATGTCGATGAAATACACGTCATGGTCAATAACGAAGGCCGATTTTTCGTTGGCTTCCATCGTCCGCCGAATCGCCTTGGCCGCTTCCATCCGAGCGTTGGCATCCAGGTGGGCAGAGGGTTCGTCAAGCAGGTAAAGGTCGGCGTCGCGCCCGAGGCAGAGGGCAATTGAGACGGCTTGGCGCTCACCTCCGGACAATTTTTTGACGCGTTTGGGCAACAATTGATCCACGCCAAGGGCCCTGATCACGTTCACGTTGAACTCACCGCTTCGCCAACGTGGTCCGAGTTCGCTGTCAAGCCACAACTGGACCGAGCCGTCGATATCAACATCGATGTGTTGAGGTTTGTACGAGATGGTGGCGCCGGCGGTGACCCACCCCTCGTCGTATTCGTGTTCGCCTGCGAGAATTTTGATCATGGTGGACTTTCCCGTCCCGTTCGCACCGACCACACCGACAACTTCGGACCGATGAACAGCGCCCTCGCCAGCGGTGAGTTGGAAGTCCCCTAATTTCTTTGTAAGTTCGCCCCAACTCACGACCGTGGAGCCCAATTCAGCAACACGATCTTGATGGCGCTGGAATTTGATGGGTTTGTCTCGGATGCGAACGTTTTCTTCAGGCAGGAATCCGTCGAGATAACTGTTGATGGCTTGACGAGTGGAGCGAGCAGGTGTGAAGATACCGAAGGCGCCTTTCTTTCCATAAACGATGTGCACGAGGTCGGCGAGCACGTCAAGCACCGCCAAATCGTGTTCGATAACGATGACCCGTTTCGTCTCAGCAAGATTCTGGATGATTCGGACGATACGCATACGCTCATGGATGTCAAGGTAGGAGGAGGGTTCGTCGAAAAAGTACACGTCCGCGTCGCGAAGAATGGTTGCACATATCGCCATGCGCTGCAATTCACCTCCCGACAGTTGGTGCACCTCTCGGTCCAAGAGATGGTCGATCCCGAGGGCTACCGTCAGTTCGTCAAACAAGTTGCGTTCGTCGACGCGCTCGAGCAGTTGACGAACCGTCCCCTTGACCCGCTTGGGCAACCGGTCAACGTTTTGCGGCTTGACGGCGACACTGATTTCGCCTTCTTGAACGGCGATAAAGAAGTCACGAAGTTCCCCTTTGGGGACGGAGTCAATGATGTCCTCCCAAACGGGCTCCTGATTGAGCCAATCCCCGAGATTGGGGATGAGACGACCCGAGAGGGCGCTGATGGCGGTTGATTTTCCCATGCCGTTTGGACCCAGGATGCCCACAACGCTTTCTTTGGACGGCGTAGGAAGCCGGAACAATCGGAAGCCGTTCATTGAATAGCGGTGAACCATGTCGGTTTCCAACTCACTGGGCAGATTCTCGATGATCAACGCATCGTGAGGACACTTGTTGATGCAAATACCGCACCCAATGCACAGGCTCTCCGAAATGTGAGGCTTGCCCGTGTGTTCGTCCATGATGATGCATTCTTGCCCGTTTCGAACGGGGGGGCAAAAATCGTGACATTCGTCGTTGCACTTCTTCGGTTGACAATTGTCTTCCTTCAGAACCGCAACACGCACGCTATCACCAAACCGTCCTCTCGTCTTTGCTATTTTGTTTCACCTGCGAAACGGCAGGCCAAACCCGCCGATACACCGGTTGGATGCTGCTCTCAAATGAGTCCCTTGAGGTGCTCGTGCCCGCTGATCAGGCGGATGGTGCATGGAGTGGGGAACTTCATGCTGGCCTTACGAAGCGCATCACGGGCCGTGAGGTAGTGCTGGGGGTGGACTTGAATGGAAAGAACACGCTGCCCTCGCTTGACACGAGCGGCCGTGCCGACATTCTTCCCGAAAGCACATCGCATGCCTTGAGAAACACGGTCAGCACCGGCTCCAGTTGCTTGCTTGTTTTCACGCAGCACATGATGAGGGAAGGTGTGGACACGAAGGGCGTAGCCTTGAGCCCCGGCCTGCTTACGGATGGTGGAATTGGAAACAACACGAGCAGCTTCCAGGGCTGTGTGACGGATTTGGACATCGTTGTCCGCACGAAGCTCAATGCGGACAGGGAATTGGCCCGTCTCTGCTGCACGCCGATTCCCGACGTGGAATTGGTGAATACGGTTGTTGGGCACACCGCCGATGTACTTTCGACGGGTGTAGGCGGGGCCTTTCAAGCGACGGTACATCACTGCTGGTTTTCGTGCCATAGATATCCCTCCAAGCAGACCTGCGACCGATGCTCCCTTTATCATATCTCCGTTAGAGCTTTTCCAAGTACCCCCGAGCCCGCCAAGCCATCGGTTCGGGCAAAGTCTTCATGATGGCTTGCCTGCACCGTGGTTCATGGCTGGAGGGTGGCGGAGGCTCCTCGAAGAGGAATCCGAGCATCAATGGCTCTCCATTGCTGCTTTTCTGGTCTTTGTCATCACCGGTGCTTTCGCCATCGGAGCCACCGAACATTTCGTCGGAGCGGAACTTTCCAACAGTGACGCTGCCCATGCGGGCGGGTTGGTGGTGGACGTTGCCTACCATGATGACGGTGCGTACACCGCTCTGGTCTACACCCCCGAAGCAGGATACCACCTGTTCACGGAAGACCCGGCCACCAACACCCTGTTGTCCATTTACAGTCCGGAAACCGATGACTATGGTGCAGATGTACGCTTTTTGAAAACCATGCCCGATGGCGAAATCCTCTTTTCGGTTCAAAACAACCAGGTCCTTGGTTTGACGGATGGCATGATGGTGACGTACGAATATCCAACGAATAACGGGGTGTTCGGTGTGCTCGACGTTGCAGAACAACAGGGCGAGACTGGGGTGCAGCGCCTCTTGCTCACCCAGGAAGGGGTCAACACATCGTTTCGAGGCATTGCCGGCATGAACCCAACCCACGCCATGTCAACCTCCTTGGGGGTGCAGTGGCACACGGTTGAAGCCCATAGTCAAGGGCTCTGGATCGCTCTTGGTAGCCACCACAGCACATCAGGCGCAGACGGCTCAAGCCCTGCAACCCCCCAACCGCGTCCGGTTCTCGGATGGATTGCTTGGGACGGCTCGGATGCGACGCCGGTGATTCAGAAAGTGCACACCTACGACGGCGGGGTGTTCCACAGCATTGCCTCCACCGCCAACGGCCAACTCGTCATCGGGGGAACCACACAGAGTCTACTGGTGTACGATGCAGACCGCGTGGAAATCTTCGAAGTCCCAACGGTGCAGGTTATTGGCGATAGCGAGGGAACCGTTTGGTTCCTCGGGGCCTTGGGCAGCACCACCATCCACAGTCTTGATGACACCGGGCTTTCAACACATGTGCTCGGGCGACCCGTACCCGTTGACCTCAGCTCCGCAGGCAAATCGGGTGATTTCGTTCATGTCCACGGCGTGAATGCAAACGGAGACCCTGTCCACTGGAGCATTGACATCAAGGCCAACGGCTCTATAGAAAGTGGTCGAGGATTCCTCAACCTGGTGTACTTGCTCGTCGGAGGTGTGATCTTGGCCTCCATGCTTCGTTACGCCTTGGTGGAACTCCGGCGACCTGCATAAATCAAGAGCCTTTATCGCCCGAATCCAGCGATGAGGGCGTGGAGTGCGAGAACCTTCATGTGCCCTCGTCAACTTCCTCAAACTCCAGCGTAAGCCATGGAGGTGACCGAGATAGCCAAGCGAGGGATGATGGACCAATTCTTTGACATCAAGGAAGAACATCCCGATACGATCCTCTTCTTCCGGATGGGGGATTTTTACGAGCTTTTTCATGACGATGCTGAGGTGGCAGCCGAGGTCCTCGGACTCTCCTTGACCTCTCGGGACAAAAACGCCGACCAACCCGTCCCCATGGCGGGATTCCCATGGCATGGCCTGGAAGAGCACCTCCGCACCATGCTTCGTGCAGGATACAAGGTCACCGTTGCCGAACAGGAAGAAGAACTCCGAGAGGGTGCAAAACTGCTCGAACGGGTAGTGACGCGGGTTTACACGCCGGGCAGCTTGTTCGAGGAGAGTTTGCTTGACATGGACGAACAATCGCTCCTCGCTGCCGTATCCCTCGGAAGCGACGCTTTGGGAGTAGCGGTCTTGGATGCTTCAACCGGCAAAGCATGGGCCAGCACGCACCAAGGTCCCGACCGTTTCGTTCGTTTGGAGGACGACCTCCAGCGCTGGCAGCCCAACGAACTCGTTCTGTCGCCCCAAGATGCAGAAAACGAGGCCATGGGGCGTTTGTTTCTGGTGCTCGATCGGACGATGATTAGCCAGCACGGGCTTACCCAAAAGAAAGCCAAGGAGCGGCTGAAAACCATGCTAGATGTTGCTGATCTTGGCCATCTTGACTTGGACAGCGCGCCCCTTGCCCTCTCGGCGACGGGTTTGGCGGCGGACTATCTCTCCACCGTCCACATGCGTGGCGAAATTCCTCTCCAAGATGTTGAAGTCGTTGAAGAACACGGGCGGCTGCTGCTTGACCAAACCACGTTGCGGAACTTGGAATTGACCTCAACGCTTGCGGGGGAACACGAAGGGAGCCTTCTTTCCACCCTGAACCGCTGCCGAACTGCCATGGGCCGACGGGTGCTCAAAACATGGTTGCTGAACCCGCTTGCAGAGGCTCAAGCCATTGAAACGCGCCATACGGCCGTTGGCAACCTTGCGAAATCAGCACGGAGACTGGACGGCTTGCGCACCTCGTTGAAGGGAATACGGGACATGGAACGGCTCGCCACGCAACTCGCTTACCAACGAAGCAACGCACGCGACCTCGCTGCGACGGCCCACGCTTTGGAGCGCATGCCGGCTTTGGTTTCGTGGTGCACGGAGAGCAACGACCCCTTGCTTCAACATCTCAGTTCAGAACTTGAAGCCTTGTCCGAAATGGCGACCATGATCTCAGCGACGTTGAACGAAACACCGCCGCTTGGTCTGCGCGACGGAGGACTGCTGAAAAACGGGGTTGATGAGGAAGTTGACCGGTTGCGAGGAGTCACCAACGAAGGAAAAGCATGGTTTACGAATCTCGAGATCCGCCTACGGGATGAACTCGGCATCTCTTCACTCAAAGTGAAGCACAATCGGCAGGTGGGTTGGTTCATCGAAGTCACACAGGCCAACGCCGATAAAGTACCCGAGTCGTGGACGCGTAAGCAACAACTCACAAACGGCTCGCGCTACACCACACCTGAACTCATCGAGCGAGACGATCTCTTGCTTTCAGCGGATTCAAAATTAAAGGAGCTCGAGTACCGTCGTTTCTTGGAACTGCGTGCTTATTGCGGGCAACACGCCGGGACCTTGACGGAAATCGCACGGCGCGTCGCCACCATCGACGTCCTGCAGTGCTTCGCTTCGGTTTCAAGAGAACGCCAATGGGTCAAACCGACCATCACCGAAAAACCCGTGATCAAACTGGACGGAGCACGCCACGCGGTTCTTGAAACACAACAGGGTTACGTGCCCAACGACGTGAATCTCAACAACAAGCGGTCCTTCCACCTCATCACCGGACCCAACATGGGCGGCAAGTCGACCCATCTTCGCACCGTCGCCCTCATCACCGTTCTCGCCCAGACAGGGTGTTTTGTCCCAGCAAACGCAGCCACGGTGGGCCTTGTGGACCGTATCTTCACCCGGGTGGGTGCAAGCGATGACCTCAAACGAGGAAGGTCGACCTTCATGATGGAGATGATCGAGGTCGCCCACATCCTCAAGCGCGCCACTTCGCAATCCCTCATCCTCTTGGATGAAATCGGCCGAGGAACTTCCACCTTCGATGGGCTTTCCATCGCTTGGTCGGTCACGGAAGACATCTGCAATCGTCTCGGCTCGAGAACACTCTTCGCAACGCATTACCACCAGCTTATCGGCCTGGAGGGAGAGGTCAAAGGCCTCTGCAACGTCCACGTCCAAGTGGCTCACATCGACGGCCAACTCAAATTTCTGCACACCGTGGCCGACGGCCCTTGCGACGATTCGTACGGTATCCAAGTGGCTGCACTCGCAGGACTTCCGCGCAGCGTGGTGGAACGGGCAACCGACCTTCTGGCGTTTCTCGAACACCAGGCCGGAGGTGCAAAAGCCGGAGAACAGGGGACGCCAAAATCAAGAGACGCTGGTCAAGCCAGTTTGATGGGGTATTTCGCAGCTGCAGCCATGACGACGTCCCCCGTTCCCGAAACAATCCATCATCCAAACCAGCCGCTCGTTGACGCCCTCCAAGCGACAAACGTGGACGACCTTTCACCGAGGGAAGCGCTGGACGTTCTCTACCGCCTGAAATCAATGCTGGAGGACGATGGATGAATCCCCGCCGAATCAAACAGTTGGACGATGCGACCATCGGCCACATCGCAGCCGGCGAAGTGGTGGAGCGTCCGGCACAGGTCATCAAAGAACTGATCGAAAACAGTCTTGATGCTGGCGCCACCTCCATCACCATCACCGTTGAAAGCGGCGGTTTTGAGTGCATGACCGTTGAGGACAACGGCAGCGGCATTGAACGTGAAGACCTGCCGTTGGCGTTGGACCGGCACGCCACGTCAAAACTCTCAACGAAGGAGGACCTGGCTTCCATCGCCTCATTGGGATTCCGCGGCGAGGCGCTGGCAAGCATTGGTATGGTCTCAAAACTCACCATATCAAGCCAACCCGCAGGGGCCCAAGGCGCAAGCGTGGTGATGGAAGACGGGGTCAAATCCGAAACCGTTCCCGAAGGTATGTCGGACGGGACTCGAATCTCGGTGGAACATCTCTTCGCTAACACACCTGCACGACTGGCCTTTCAGCGTCGACCGGAAACCGAAACTGCACGTATTGTCGACGTGGTGGTGAATCATGCTCTTGCTCATCCCGAATGCGGGTTCCATTTGAAATCGGAAGCGCGAACCTTGCTCAACGTTCCTGCAACCGGCGACATGCTCGACCGGCTCTACGACGTGATGGGGGCACAAGCCACCGAACTCGTCCCGCTTCAGCAGCCAGCCGGTGATGAGGAAGCTCCCGGCCAGGAACGGTGGGAGGGTTGGATCAGCACCCCCGACATCACGCGGGGGAAGGGCGATGACATTCACGTGCTCATCAACCGACGCCCTGTCGCCGCAGGTCCGTTCCTGCAGGCCATCCGTCGAGGTTATCGGACACGATTGATGCAGGGACGGCATCCACTGGCCGTCCTCAACTTGACATGCCCGCCCACAGAGGTGGATGTCAACGTTCACCCCACCAAACGGGAAGTACGCCTGCGCCATTCATGGCGCGTGCTTGAACGGCTTGAACGTGCCATCGCTCACACGCTCGAAGCCGTACCGACCGAACCGGATGCGACCGGCGGCATACCCGAACTCCAAGGATTCGCAGCGAGAGAAACGACGGCCAAAGTGGAGTCCTTTTTTGCTCTCGAAACGGGCAATGAACCTCCGCAAGGCGAAACGTCACCGAACCATGGACTGGCGTTTGCGGCCGGACTTGAAGCCGGCGAAACCAGGCAAAGGAGTGCCGCTGCTGCACCCCCTGCCTGGGCCGTTGCAGCGGGAAAACAACTCAACCTCGTTGGGCAAGAAGCCGAGGAGTTGGAGCGCAACACCCCAACGCGCCCGGTTTCGGCCTCGCCATTGGGTCAAGCCGTTCTCCCGAATCTTGAAAGCGAGCCCATCGCACAACATCTGTCTTCTGCAGAACGCCATCTTCACCGCTACGCGGGTGCAAGTGAGACACAATCTCCAGCAACGGAAACTCCGCTCGATGGGGTGCTCAACGACTTACCAACCATGGAACCTCTGGCCCAGTTTGCTGACTCGTACATCTTGGTTCAGGCAGAGGGTGAATTGCTCTTGGTTGACCAGCACGCCCTTCACGAACGCGTCCGATACGAGCGGCTTCGCAACAGCGGGCAGGCCTGGGAGCCCCAAAAGCGACTCGCACCGCTTCAACTTGGATTGGATGCCCGCCAGTCGGCGGTGGTCGATGCCCAACACGAGCGACTCAAAGCCCTCGGTTTCCATTTGGAACATCAAGAAGGAGAATGGGTACTCAATGCCTCACCTCAACTGCTTGCGGGCGAGGAAGTGAAGCCGTTTTTCCTCGACCTCCTCCAAGACCTTGCGCTCGACGGTGGGCCGCTTGAGACCATTGAAGCGAAAAAGGACCACATCGCTTTCATGAATGCGTGCAGAGGGGCCGTGAAAGCCAACGAGCCGCTTTCGCTTGCCGAAATGCGTCGCCTTCTGGACGATATGCGTCGAATCCCCAACCCTTGGGCTTGTGTTCACGGGCGACCGACGTCCTTGCGCATTTCGTTGGACAGCCTCGACCACCACTTCGGACGTCACGGTTGATTTACCAAGGCCGATGGAGTTGCGCATTGATTGCAACACCTGCTCGACGCAGCCTTTCCAAGGCCTCGGGGTCTGCAACGGCGTGAAGGTCATGGCCTTCGATGAGAACTTCACTCTCCGATCCCGACGCCAAGACGAGTGCCGTGAGCGCCATGCGATGGTCACCGTAGGTCCTGACCACCTCGTTTGGCCAAGTGAGTATTTGCCCACCGCCCACGTGAAGACCGTCCCGTGTCGCTTCGGTCGCGAGGCCAAATTGGGACAGGAACGCCACCGTCCCCGTCAGGCGATTGGTCTCTTTGTGGGCTGCATGAGGTGCACCCGTGATGAGGCCGCCACCGCCCATCGCCATCAAGGCAGCGAGTGGCGTGATGAGGTCATTCGCATCACGCAGATCGATTTCGGTGTGTTGGGGCGTAAAAGAACACGAAAGGACGTTGCCCTGGATGGAGATTCCAAGGGTCTCGGCGCAGGCAACGAGCACCTCGTGCCCAAGGCTTTCGGAGTCATTGGGCAATGCTTCAACTTCAACGCGGCAACCGAAGGTTCTCGTCGCTAAAAACGCAAATGCGAGCATTGAGGCATCGGAAGGAACGGTGACGGTCGTGTCTTGGAAAACGGGTTGCCACGGCTCTAGCGCGCCCTCATCGGAGAAATCTGCGCCGGTTTCTTCGCACAACCTTCGTGTAAGCATGGCATGCCGTTGAGAAACCGCCTCGCCTTCAATGGACCAAGCCACAGGATGGGGGAGCGATGGAGTTGCGAGAAGCCAAGCTGTGGTGGGCTGACTCGAGCGCCGGGCATCGATGGACAACGAAGCACCCTCAACGACCGGACCTTGCAGCAAGACGGGCAAACCCTCGTGTTCAGTCCCGTACGAGCAGGCCACCCCCAGTTGAGCGAAACAGGCAAACATCGTTTCGTAGGAACGGGAACGAAGGGAGGCATCGCCGTCAAGCATGACCGGAACGTGGTGCTGGGCGGCGAGCGCCATCAAAATTCGCAACGCTGTGCCGGAGTTTCCTGCATGAAGAACGCTTACAGGGGGCGCTAAACCGCCTGCGCCAACGCCTTCAACCCGCCAAGCGACGGAGGTGGCAGGAGGTTGATCGTCGTTGTTAGCCGGGATGAGAAGATCGTGCCCTTCAGCGTTGAGATCGGTGATCTTGACACCCATTTGCGATAGGCAACGACGCATGGAAATCGTATCTTGGCCAGCGAATGCCATGTTTTCCAGAACGATGGTTTGTTTTGATTGTGCGGCAAGAGCGAGCCAACGAATGGCATGGCTTTTGGAGGGCGGGAGGCTCCATTGGATTTCTTCTATAGATGAATTTGCTTTCACGGAAAGCACGGGGACGAGACTCCCTTTCTCACCTGCTTGCGTGGGCTTCCATCGGCTCACCCAACGCTTCGCCATGCTGGAAGGTGCAATGCTCCAGCCATGAACCCTTGCTTATAGGTTCAAGAACCCGAAACCGCTCCAAAGAATCATGACGCTGCTGGACCGACAGGCACGGCCGCTGCGTGATTTGCGCATCTCCATCACGGACAGGTGCAATTTCCGATGCACCTACTGCATGCCGAAGGAACATTTTGGAAGCGACCACACCTTCCTGCCCCGTGCTGATTTGCTGACATACGAAGAAATCGTTACGGTGGTTGAATCCCTGCTCCCGGCTGGCTTGGAAAAAGTCAGGCTGACGGGAGGGGAACCCTTGCTGCGCAGCGATGTCGCCGTCCTCGTAAGCCTGCTCAAGGCAGCAGGTCCTCGCCTTGACCTTGCGCTAACCACGAACGGCAGCTTGCTTTCAAAACACGCGGAGGGCCTCGCTAATGCGGGTTTGAATCGTGTTACCGTGAGTTTGGACGCCCTGAATCCAACAACCTTTGCGGCCATGGCAGACACGACCAAAACCAAGCCAACCGATGTACTTGAAGGGATTGATGCGGCGCTGAAAGCTGGATTGGGCGTGAAGGTCAACACCGTGGTTCGACGGGGGGTGAACGAAGACGAGATCCTCCCGCTTGCAGAGGCTTGCGCACAACGGGGTGTTCCTCTTCGCTTCGTTGAGTTCATGGACGTTGGGAACACCAACGCGTGGGAGATGGCGGAGGTCGTAAGCGGTGCGGAGGTTCGTGAACGCATTGAACAGCGCTTCGGATCGCTTACGCCGCATCAGAGGCAGGGTGTGCATGAGGTTGCTCGAAGGTTCACGACCGATGCGGGCCAAGAATTTGGATTCATCAATTCCGTCACACAACCTTTCTGTGGAGATTGTTCAAGAGCACGCCTGTCTGCAAACGGCTCGTTGTACACCTGCCTGTTCTCCTCAAGCGGAAACGACCTCAAGGCGATGCTTCGAATGGAGGCAACGACCGACGACATCCACGATGCCATCAAGCGCGTCTGGACCGACCGAAACGATCGGTATTCGATGGAGAGGCATGAACAACAAGGTTCAACACCAAAAGTGGAGATGTCGTTCATCGGTGGATGAGTTTCAAAGGACCGGCGGGAGCAGGACATCGATCAGCAAGACACCGGCGGTTTCCTCAACCAGTTTGAATCGCCACGTCCCATCATCCGAGCCAACAGTGGCCGAATCGATGACAAAATAATCACCTTGTGTCACAGAATACCCCGCGTCCCTGTCATGGAAGGAGAGGTTTGAACCGATCACACCGTACACATCGGCGTCTGCAACATGCCCCCCGAGGGTGAAGGCCGAGCTCATGTTTCCGGGTTGAAGTGTGAACTCCAAGCGTGCGGGGTCGATGGATTGGTCCAGGCTGGTGATGCGAACGACGTGGAAGCCGTTGTCCAGTGCTCGGACGCTTACGGTGGCTTGCGGCGGTGCTTTTTCGACCGACGTCAAAGCCCCCTGCATCAAGACGAACACCATGCTGGACAGCATGACCGTAATGGCGAGAAGAAGCACGGTTGCGATAACGGGGCTGACCGCCTCGTCTTCGCGTCGCTGGTGCACTCGCATGAACATCACCACGCCGTCAAATCACTTGAACCAACCGATGAAAGGCGGATTCGTAGGGACGATTCAACGCAGACTTGCTCAAAGCAACCACAATGGTTTCTCGCATTCCATCGCTCGCTTGATGCCGCCAATCGGCCCAAGGATACGAAGCACGGCTTCGGTGATGAGGTCGCCCCGAAGGAACGCATAGCCCATGTTCTTGGTTCGAAGCGAATTTTTCAAGGCAGGCCCCAAGCATGCACGCAGACGCTTTTCATAGGCCCCAAGCGGGGCACCGGTTTGGAAGTGATCGATGATGGCTTCAGCAGCAAAGCAACCCGAGATGATGGCTTGACTGATGCCGCCACCGTTGCTCGGCATCACCAAACCAGCGGCGTCGCCGACGGCAAGCGTCTTCCCGTCCACCATTCGTTTCACCGGTCCACCCATCGGGATCCAACCGCCACCTATCGACAGGATTTCGAGGTTCAAATCCTCACAGAACCGCTCGAGATGGTCTTTGAGCGAGCCTTTGAGTTTGCCCGCACGCACCCCCAAACCGACGTTTGCGAAGCCAGGACCTTTGGGGATGATCCACGCATATCCAGACGGTGCTACCGAACCTAAAAACACATCAAATGTTTCAGGAACTTCGCCCTTGACCTGAGCGTAAATGGTGGGGACTTGGTCTTCGGGACGAACCGAACGGTCCTGGCCGTGCCGCAACCTTGCGACATGGGCAAGGCTTCCGGAGGCATCGATGAGCACATCGCAGGTAAACCGACCCTCGCTGGTGACGAGAACTTCTCGGTTGGCCTTCTTCTGCCGTTGCAAACGCTTGAGCGAGGTGTTGGTCAAAATCTCTGCACCTGCTCGGACGGCCTTGTCGGCGAGGTAGCCGTCAAACTGCAAGCGGTGACCTGCAAATGCATCCAGTTCAAACTCGTACGATTTCCCCGAAGGAAGGAACACGCGCATGTTGTCAAGACGATGCAGACGAAGCCGTTGTGGAAAGTCAAAATACGATTTCAACCATTGGTTGTCATCGATATGCCTGAACGTTCCCACGACTTCACCCCAATTTGGAATGCACTCACCGCACTGAGCAGGATTGCCGACCACCGTTCGTCGTTCAAGCACAAGAACATCGATGCCCTCTTCAGCCAGACGCTGGGCGGCAGCGCTTCCTGCTGGACCGGCTCCGACCACGATGACGGAGCGATGTTGAACGTCCTTCACGGCCAAAAAATCGCCTCATGTGTGCCTGATTTTGACAAATTCAGTGATGTGCAACATCATGGATTTCGCTTCGGAATCGGGGAAGACCTCCAAGGCGGCTTGCGCCCTTTCAAGGTGGGTTTGAACCAACAATTCGGCGTACACCATGCTGTCGGACCGATCAAGCAGGGCCATCAGTTCATCAAAATCATCGTCGGTGAAGGTTTCGATCAGTTCTGAAAGACGAGTTCGGTGCTGTCCGTGAGAGAGCGTTAGAGCGTGAATAAGGGGGAGCGTCATCTTTCCTTCGTACACGTCAGCCCCTCTTGGCTTCCCCATCCGTTCATCACCTCGCAAATCCAAAAGGTCGTCCACAAGCTGAAAAGCAATGCCCAGTTCCATTCCAAAAACCCGTAGGGCTTCTGCTTGCTCTTCGGAAACACCCGCGACAAGGCCAGCGCTGTAGCATCCGGCTGCAAAAGGCCCCGCGGTCTTTCCCCGAACAATGGCGAGGTAATCTTCAGGCGAGGTGGCCAAATTCAACACGTGGTCGAGTTGATGATACTCCGAGACGGCGATGTCGGCACAGCATCGGGCGATCACCGTCACGATTTGTTCGCTGTATCTGCCTCCAAGAGCGAAACCGTGCACAAACAACCAGTCGCCCGCAATGACGGCCTTGGCTTGACCTGCTTGGGCGTGGATGGTAGGAATGCCCCGGCGATGACGAGCGTCGTCGTTGATGTCGTCATGCACCAAGGTCGCCGTGTGGATGAGTTCGAACGCCAATGCGAGGGGCATGACATCTTGGGGCTTCGTCCCGCCTGCAAGTTTGTAAGCAAGAAGAAACAACAAGGGGCGGAGGCGTTTTCCCCCTGCGTTAAGAACACGGCCTGCTTCAAGAGCAACTTCTCCCGCTCCACCCTTGACCTCATCATCGATGAGCCGTTGGAGTTCGTGGTTCACCTCTTCGCGCATGCTTTGGAGCGCTGCGGAAAGGACATCAACATCACTGCGCACACCCCGAGGAGGACGGTGGGCTTCTTAACCAGTCGTCCACGCCCTTAACCCGTGGGGGGAGACCTTCGCCGAGGTGAACGGATGGAAGAAGAGCGGCTTGTCGTGCTCACCGCTTCCAACCGTGACGATGGCGTTCGCCACCAAATTGAGCGCACCGTCCACACCCATGGACGCCTCAGAGATATGCGAATGAAGGAATTGCCCCATCTTGAAACGGCGATTGAAGCCCTTCGAGACGGGCACGGAGACATCGTGGCCATGAGCGCTTTCGACTGGGAGGATCAAGCGGTTGACGGTTTGATGATCGTCGGGGTCCTGCCGAGAAAGGAACCGACATGGGTCCTTGTTGGCCCGGACAAACCGGAGTACCTTCTTCCCGAATCGGTGGTGATGTGTGACCACGAATTGCTTCGCCGCCAAATGCGACGAATGCGATCTGACCTCGTTTTGATGTCCAAGGAGGAGCTCCTCGCCCACCTCGGTCATGAAGAAACATTTGCATCCCTCGAGGTTGACGAGCAGTGGCCGTGGATTGAAGAACGCATGAACCAAGGTGAGTTTGCTGGTTTCATCGTCCCACGGTCGATCCATGCGGGCCACCGAATGAAGAGTCGAAGGCACACGCTCGGCCTCCAACGGGACCAATCCGAGAGCGAGCGAGAACGCTTCGTCCCACCCCCTCTTCACGGATTTACCCTGCTCGTTGCCCGCCAAGGTTTTCCCAAATCAAGCATCCGTGAGATGGTGGACCCGAGTGCTGAGCTCGCTTACAGACTTGAGGCCGCCATGCTCGAAAGTTTGGACCCCGTTTACCACCCCATCACCGGCATATATGTTGAACAACGAAAAATCACGACCTTCCTGAAAAAAGCAACCAACGAAGGTGATGAAACCCTCCTCAACACCTTGGTAGACCCCAACAAAAGGAGGGGCGTCTTCAAAGCGGGTCCGAGGGTTGAACTGCTGATTGAGACCCTCAACCCCAGCGGCACGGTGACCGCTGCATGCGAGCGAATCGTGCTGCCTGAGGACAGCCATGTCGGCATGGTGAACCTTTTGCGAGAATTCATGGAGTTGGTGAACTTGATGACGACCGAGCATGACAGCACCAAACGCAACATACCCGGCTTGCCCGACTCCTTCTCAGAGCCCCGCCCCGCCATGATGCGTCTGACCGAAGAAGAATAGGCGGCACGGCCAATGAAGGCCATGAACACCGCATCTCGCCTCCATCCGACGGCGAAGACATATATGCTTTCAATGCGGCAAACGGCCAAGAGGTGAAGCGAATCATGGCAGCGTCCGACATGTTGGCCACGCTCTACCAAGCGCGCTTTGATGACCTCAAGGCCATCGCTGGCGAACATAACCTGCCGAAAACGGGTCCAGTTGAATCCTTACGAGCACGGCTTATTCAGACCTTGGTTTTGGAGGACTGGGACCTCTCAACCGCCGGTATGCGGGCCATTTCAAACAACGACCTTGGCGAATTGTTGGGGTTATTCGGAATCAAGAAATCCGGTTCCATCAAAGCTCGACGACAACGTCTCTATCTCCATCTGAACCACGACCCTAAGACACTCACCACCGACAACCTCGATCAAATGACGCGTGACGAGTTGCACGCTCTGTGCAAAGAATTGGAACTCCCGCTCTCGGGCAACAAACAGAGCCTGCTCGCAAGGGTGGCCGGTGTCCTCGCCTCTCAAGAAAATGCATGGGGCAAGGTCAAGAAAAGCCTTCGTCGACCAAGAGATGCCGCACCCATCCCAGTGCCCAGCACCCCTGTTCACACCCTCTCCGAAACCGTTGAAGTGGAGTCGTCTGTTTGGGCAGAACCGATGGATGAGGTTCACGAAGTGGAAACCGAGTTTGAATCGCATCATGGTGACCTCGAAAGCACCATCGGTGATGCGTTGAGCACCGCTCCGCCAATGATTCAACACGTTGAGGCTGGAGAGGTCTACAGCTTGGAAATCGAAACTGCCCTGATGGAAGTCGACGAACGAACCGCTGAAGTACAAGCCTTTGCTCGTGATTTCTTGACGGTGAGCTCTACCACGGACCAGGACGATCTGAATGCCTTCATCGCCTCTTTGCGAGACCAAGGCTTCGCCACGGATTTTGCACCGGTCCACCAAAAAATCGCCAACATCGTCATGGAATTGGACTATAGAACACAACATGAGTCGGCGGCTGCAACCTCTCTGCCCCAGTCATGGAGCGAACGAGAAGCCCTTCGCTTGTTTGAGGAAGTCCGAAGTCACCTTCGAGACCAATTGGAGAATCTCCTCGCACTTCACAAAGGCGACTTGGTTAAAGCTCGAATGGCCTTTGAGGAAGAAGGACGGACGCTGGGCTTGGATTTGCGGGTGCCGAGCGTTTCAGGGCGATTGCATGCACTGTTTGACCTCCACGTTGAAATTGCTGAATCCCAAGCACTTCACGACCCGGTGGTTCAGCGGCGCCAACGGATGCTCCGAATCCTTCACCGAGGCGCCGTTCACATGTCCGAATCTGAAAAATTGACCGTGAACCGACTCGAACGCAATTTGGTGGCGTTTGAAGAATTGGTTCAAACGGTGCTCGAATCCTCTGAAGAGGGTTTTCAAGAACACCACCAAGCCTTGGTCATCCGGTTCCTTGAGTCCAAGGGCTACGACGTGAACACCAGCAACCTGCGACCGAGGATCCTCGCATGTGCAGGCATCTTGGGCGCAGAATTAGGTTACCTCTCGCCGGGTGACATCCCAAAAATTGCTCCCGGCGTTCTTGTTTCAGAAACCGAAGTGGACGCTATTGTGACCGAACTGCGAGCTTTGGCTTCGAGTTTCAAGCCCCAGACGGAGACCGTGGATGAAGAGGAAATCGAGGTCGCAGAATCGGTGTCCGAAGCCTCGCAAAATGTCCAGCGAGTCCGGGGGAAAATCGACAAAATTGACGAATTGCTCAACCGTTTGAACGGTTGAATGCACTCAATGTTGTTGTGCGTAGAAGTTCTGCACGACGGACGTCACCGTTTGGATGTCCGAAATGCCACGGGAACACAAATCCTCGATGATGGCTTGACGTTGAGCAACGTGGCGTTCAAACACATCCGGCGTCACGCCTGCAGCGTTGCAAATCGTTTCGCGCAGTTTGGATGGAATCCCCGTTTCTTCGATCTGGTCGGTGGCTGCGTTGTACTTCCAAATGGCGTTGAGACGAGGTTTGTCGCCTTCCATGCCTGCAACTTCCGCAACTTCCGTAATTTTACGAGCCGTCCTCCCGTTGACGTGAAGACGTGCTTGAATGATGATCAAATCCAATCCGCTCAACATGATGGGCGGGACATTCATGGGAGGGTTGATCATTCTCGTGACGGTTTCCTGTGCGGTGTTTGCGTGGAGTGAACCAAAGGAACCGTCGTGTCCGGTGTTCATAGCGGTGAGCAGGGTAGCACACTCTGGACCACGGACCTCACCAACGATGATCCGGTCGGGCCGCATGCGAAGGCTGGATTTGAGACAATCGTTCATGTCCACTTCTGACGTTCCATCGGGCCGCTCTCGCCGAGTTTCCATGCGAAGCCAGTGGTCGTGATAGACTTGCAATTCGGCAGTGTCTTCCACTGTCAAAAGGCGACGAGACCAGGGGATGTACATGCCCAGACAGTTCAGCGTCGTGGTCTTTCCGGACCCAGTACCGCCTGCGATGACAAAGTTTGCTGGCCTGCTGTCGAGGCCTTCAATCCAGACCCACATCATGGCGGCGAGGCGGGAATTGACGGTTCCGAAATTCACGAGGTCGATGATCGTAAGAGGGTCTTCCTTGAATTTACGAATGGTGAGCGTTGGGCCATCGGGAGAGACCGGGGGGATGGTTCCGTTCACACGGGAGCCGTCAGGCAAGCGTCCGTCGAAAATGGGGACGAGGCCGGGCCCGTCACCGAGCGGCACGTTGGTGAAGGAAGCGATGTTCTTGGCGATTTGCAAGCCCGAGTCATCATCAATCCAGATGTTTGTTCGGCACATGCCGTGGTTGCGATGGGCAACCTTGACGCATTGCGTACCGCCGTTGTACATCACCTCCTCAAGCGCATCGTCTTCGAACAACGCCGCCAAATCACCGTACGGGTTCGCTTCGATGTTCCCTTCGACATGATAGATTGGTGAGGGGTGATTGGCCTCGGTGTAAATCGTCACGCGCCCGTATTGTTCCAAAATTTGTTCTGACATGGTTTAGCCTCCTACTGCTTTCACGGCTCCGAGGTACAAACCCATCGAGACGGCCATCCAAAGCGGAAGCCACCAGAGGGTGTCTCGGAATCGACCCATCATCCTCCCCGACACGCTCACGCCCACGGCGGAAGCTGCGGCGAAGAAGAAGGAAAAGGTCTGGTTGAATGAAGCGATTTGAAAACCCTTGCTCGCAGGAGCAAACAGGCCGACGATAAAGGCGATCAAAACAGGTAAGCCAACGCTTACAAAGATGACAATGAGCATACCTCGGCCTTGCAATTCGCTTTCTCTACGGTTCATGAGGTCGTTGAGGCGCTCGTAATCCCGGCTCAAATCGTTAAGGATTTCACGGAGCGAGGAGTTCTGCTGAAGTGCCGTTTCGACCAACATCATCACCCGCTGGACTTGGCTGGAACGGGTTTTCGCAGCAAAGGCGGAAAGGCTCGCTTCAAAAGACGAGGCGTGACCTTCACGGAGCGTCTCACGGAGCAAAAGAGCCAGGGGTGAATCGCTGGCTTCGGATTGCTCTTTCATCGCTTCCTGAAGGCCTCGGCCGGCACCCACAGAATCCGCCAAGGATTCGAGGAACGAAGGGAGTTCGTTCTCGATCGCTCGGCGACGGCGACGTTCGAGCATGGGTGGAATGCCTCCGCCCATGCAGGCAACGGCAATGACAACCAAATACAACAAAATGGGGGTGTCGTTGAAGGATTCGAGAAGGCCAAAAATCATCGCTTCACCTCACAATCCCGGGTCTTTCGTATGCGCCTTCAGACCGATGAGTGCCATACCAATGAGCGTCATGACCAAGCCCATGTTGACCACGGTGTTGATGACGGCCGGATCGGGAAGGGACATGAAGGCCCCCAAGTCCCCTGACATCAATTGAGGAACCAATCCAACGATAGCGAGAATGATCGGCCCGATCATACCGATTGACAACAGCGTTTCAGGAACGCCCCCCAACTCCTCAATGTATTTCTCGACCTCATCCGTACGCTCTTCCTCCATCCGAGCACCCTGTTTTTTCAAGGTTTCAACGAGGTCGGTGTTCTGCGTGACGTTGGTGTACAGCGTGTTGAGCAATCGCTTGTAACCGGCGGATTCAGCAAGTTTCATCATGTCTTTGAGTTCACGGTCAAGGCCCTTTGAATTCCCTTTTTGCAGACGCTTCATCATGGCAGAAAAGTCGTCTGAAATAATGCCGTATCCGCCCCGCCCAATGGTATGAAGGGCTGCTTCAAGACCAACACCGGAAGACATCAACACGTCCAAGGTACGAATCACGTAGAGGAGTTCTCTTTTTTCCTCCAGTTTTCGCATCCATTCCACCTCAAATGACGTCTTCGAGCAACTCAAAATGGAAGGTTTCATTGGAGCTGTCGTATTCCATGACGGCGAAAATGACCTTCACATCTCGCTCCTCAAACGGATCGTGAATGTAGGGCTGACCTGTTCGGAACATCGCCACAATGCGCTTGTACTCGTCCAAGGAGAGTTCGCCTCGCACCGTGTAGAGGGTGGATTCTGAACCCTCGTCATGAAGGTCATCGCCCTCTTGGCCGCGTATCACGGTGCGTGTTAAACGTCGGGTCATACGGACCTTCATGTCGGCGTTTGCAATTCGGACCCAATCGGAACTCGATGTTCCTGTTGCGGGGCGTATGAAGAAATCCATTCCTGGCATGTTTGACCCTCATGACTCCCACGCCATGAGAAGGACTTCAATGTGTTGGAGTGATTCAATCGCTTGAGGCGACCTGGAACCATCCAAACCTTGGTTCATCGAGACGGCCGCTCTCGAGCAGTTCATCGAGGACCGATTCGGCTTTTTCCCGGACATGCCCTCTGGCGACGGCGTTTTTCAAAACGGTGTCAAAGTCAACGCCTTCCCCTTGATCGAGGTGACCCACGACCTGTACGAGGAAGGCCTCAAGGTCAGCACTGCCTTCACCACCTCCATCAGCTTCTTCCCCCCCATCATCAGAGGGCAGCGACATCATTGGCGGGGGTGTCGTAGCCGCCTCGAGACGGCCTTCAGCGATGTCGAGTGCCTGCATCAAATTGAGTTTGAACGGTTCAAGGTCAACTTCACCGTAATGGTTCCGAGCCACCAATAAACTGCTGGGCAAGCCGACACGGCCGTAAGCGTCCACCGTAGGTTCAACATCGAGGGAGGCTGTGTACTCATTCATGCGTCCCATCGTGCTTTGGCAGGCGTCCAAAAGCCAATTTGCGTAAACTTCACGGGAAACGACGCATGCCTCTTCGGGCCGAAGAGAGGTGTAGACGGCCCCCTCATCGGTTTGATACCAGCGCGTTTTTGCGACCATCATGACGAGAAGGGGTTCGCCGTCGTTCAAGCGCTCAACCCATTGGTGCGACAACTCCCGCATCATCTCGGAGTTGTAATCGCCGACCGAGAAATAATGCAGTCCCGTTGGATCCCGCAGTTGCCCTTGGTAGAGGGTGGTGCCGTTGGAGGTTTCACGTTCCTCCAACCGTTCCAGAAGACCTGCTGCAACAACGCGATTGACCTTTGCACCGAGTTTTGTGATGACGAACGAAGGGTCGTATTCACCCGAGCCCTTCTCGTGAAGGGTTGCGCTTCCAAATTCAGATGCGAGGAGCAAGTGAGCAGGTTGACGGGAAATGAGTGCACGCTCCATCAACTCCACCCCCACTGAGCACGCAATTCAGTCGCCCTCATCTGGGCGTCTCTGGGCTCGACGGTCAGACCCTCTGCGAGGATCATCGCTCCTTGCTCATCCACGATGGTGCGGCCACGGACGGAGACCACTCGGCCGAGAAGATGCTCCCGGACCTGTTGAACAAAACCCAGATCACCGTGCTCCTCCACGCTGGCCTTCATTTCTTCGTCGGCCATCGAAAGCGCAGCCAAGGAAGCCTCTTTGTTAACCAGAACGGCTGTGGTTGCACCATCATCATCAACGACAAGGCGCAAGCGGACGTCTTCGTTACCTTCGTTGGCACCGTGATCGTAACATGCACCGTCTCGAAGCACTCGCCGACATTCCGTACAGCGCATGATGAAACCCGAGTCATCCCGAACACTGACGACCATCCCGCTCGTTTCAATGCCGACCCGGCTGGGGCCTGCTGCGAGTTCAGCGAGCGGAACGACCACCGAATGGTTAGCGAGGTCAAGAGAATCATCCCAAGGCGGGGCCTCAAGCACTTCCATCTGGTCGGTTCGATCCACGGTGATGTCGGGAATGCCTTGCCATGCCCTTATTCGAGCACCCTTTACGCTCACCGTCACGGGTAAGGTGGCGGGGTCAAAGGGCAAATCATCCCAGATGCTCATTCTGCACCGCCCCGTCGGGTCAACGATTTCACCTGACCAGAGGAACTTTTCTTCGCCATCGCGCTCAAAGGTTCGTTGAGTTAGTTCCGTAATTTGCACCACAGCATCAACGTCCCGAGCCCCGTCGGTGAAGCCTGAAATGGAGGTGTTGGCGCTGTTGGAAAGGGTGTCGAGGTCGGCGAAGGAAGCATCGTGATAAACCTCAACCCTCGTTGTACGCCCCAAGTTGAGTTCCGGGGTGTTACGGAAACTCCGCACTTGGGCGCCATCGAATTTGAGCAAAACTCCGACGTCGTGCTCGAATGGTTCCCAAGAGAGGAAACCAATCGTTCCGGTGCCGTCCGCAATTCGACCGCGAACGACGTCGATGGAACCTGAGCCGTCCTTTCGGTGAATTTGGTCAGGCCGTGAAGCAAGAACACGCCCTACAACGCAAACGTAGCCCTCTGCTGGAACATCAACGATGTCGATGGGGTCGTTGGAAGCAGGGACCGTGGCCACGCCTTCTTTCAACACCACGACGCGGGTGGACTGGTTGATGTTCAGTGACATTTTGCCATTGTATTCGTTCACGCTCGCACCTTCGAGCCGGACGATGCTGCCTGCCGCCAGGTTCGCATGCGGGCCCCAGTCTTTGTAGTCCCAACGGACACGGGTGCCGTTTTCTTCCCACGGATTGTCCTCGAGCATGCCGAAAGCGATTTGCTTGTCCTCGCCTCGGATGGTCTGGTCGCGGATGTTGTGAGTGATGATCGCCACTTCGAGTTCAACATCGCGGTCCGACCCGTTTAGTTCACTCAAGGAAGCCACCTTCTTGGTGGCCTTGGCCTCTTTGGTCGCTCCAATTGTCCCGGTACCGGGAGATGTTCCGCTCTTGAACCGACGTAGGACGGAACGCATGGCGTCCTGTGGAGGGATGTAGAACTCTTCCTCGTACTTCGCAAATGCTTCCGAAATTTGAGCCGCATCGGCTTCGGGGCATTCCTTCAGGATGGCCTCGACATAGTCAGCATACTTGTCTTCAGCCATGCAAGAAACCTCCGCAAGGCGTTGTTCTTCGTGGCCTGTGCGGAGGACAGGCGGCGGGCTTTCGTGCGGGTTGGTTAAGATTGGACACTCCCATTACCTCCATGGGAAGGCTCACCACTGACGACGGGTCATAAAGAATCCCGTGACACGGGATGGGCGACTCAAGCCGGATTCACGCGGAGGCCGTTCATCAAAAGGACATCAGGCAAATGCATGCTTCCCGAGGAGTACGAACCTTGCCGCCTCACCTCGTCTCCCAGCAGCACATGTCCGTTCAGAGCTTTCGCAAGATTTCCCGAAAGACCTGCTTGCTTGAGTGCACCGACGATTTCGCCGTTTTCGACCTTGAGAATGGCGCTGGTGGTGACGGAAAAATCTCCGCTGCTCGGGTTGGCCGTGTGCGCACCCATGACGCTGTTCACGATGAAACCCTCCTGCATGGTTTCCAAAAGGTCGATTCGTGAACGACTTGCCTCTGATGAGGTCAAGAACAGTTCTGTGCACCCGGTTGATGGGGGGGCTTGGTGGCCGCCGCTGCAAGCCGAACCGGTGGATGCAGCGGCATCTATACGCCCTTCCGCCACCTGTTGGGCAGCATCCCGTGTTGACCAAAGCATAGAGGATAGACGACCGTTTTCAATCAGCGTTCTTCGTTGACGCGGCACCCCTTCAGCATCTCGAGCACCTGAGGACATGCCGCCCTCAAGCAAACCGTCGTCGAGAACGGTCAGGGTTCCGTTGAGCACCTGCTGCCCCAACTTGTCGGACCAAAACGATTCTTTTCGGACCATTTTTTCTCCCGTGAGCGCCGGTGGAACCACCATGGAAAACAGGGGCGAAAAGCCTTCGCTGGTCATCAAAACCGGTGCATCAACGGGTTCGCTTTCGACCTCAAGGGGGTTTTGCGTGACTTGAGCCCAATGGACGGCCCGGCCAATGCAATCCGGGATTTCTGCCAGTTTTTTACGGCTTGATTCCCCTTGATAGGAACTGGTCAGTTCTCCGTTGGCGTCGATGGTGACCTGCAACCCGATGCCGTGAGACGTCGTGATGCCCGAGGAGAGAATACCTTCGCTGCTCATGAAGCACGAAGCGGTTGCTGAGATGCCAACGCCGCCCCCCGTAACGACGGCTCGCTCATCAAGGCTTGCAACCTCGGAAAGCACACCATCGGCTTGTTCGAGCAAATCCTCTGGAGAAACATCGAGCAAGGACGGATCAAATCGGCCGCCCACCGTCTCAGCAGGTTGAGCCGAAGGAAGGACAAATCCGTTCACGGAGGGCGACTTGTTGGCGATGTCCAACGCTTGCTTGACCGCTCGCTCCGCACCGCTCACATCGACCAAGTGGGCGAAGCCAAATCGCCCGTGGTCGACCAAACGCAAACCGAATCCGCCTTCCCCACCGCCGCTCGCCATGGTGATTTTTCCGGCTTCGATGTCCAATTCATGGCCGTAGGATTGGAAGCCCACAAGGTCCCATTGCTCAACACCGCTGGCTTGACAAGCATCTGCAAGACGTTTGGCGTTGGCCAACAACCGGTCTTCAGCGTCGCTAGGGAGCATGCTCATCCCACCAAAGCTTCACGAATCCGCATGACTGGGCCACCGTCGCCAACAGGAACGGTTTGTCCCTTGCCACAAAACCCAGGGGAGGCCAGCATCGCATCTCGGGTAAGACCGTCCACGTTCTTCAGGATTTGAAGCGTGAGGCCGCTCACACTGACGTCCTTAAGCGGACGGGTGAGTTCACCGTTCTCGATCAGCCATGCTTCCTGTGCAGCAAACTGGAACGAACCCCGACCCGTGTCGACTTGGCCACCTCTCGTGCCACACGCATAAACACCGTATTCGATGTCTTCCATCAATTCGTCCATATCGGCATGGTGACCCCCTTGAATCATCGTGTTGGACATCCGAACAAGAGGGTGATGCAGGCCGTCCTGCGCTCGTGCACCCCCGTTGGGGTCTACGCCGAAGTGGTGAGCCGTTTCCCGGTGATTGAGGTACTCCGTCAACACGCCGTTCTTGATCAGCACTTTTTCGCGGGTATCGACACCTTCGTCGTCAACGGGGTAGGCACCGTACCCGCCCATCATGGTGGGGTCGTCAACCACCGTCACGATTTCGTTGCCGATTTGATGGCCGAGTTTTCCATCCAAACATGAATCTCCAGCAGCCACCAAATCGGCTTCGCAGGGGTGACCGAGAGCCTCGTGGATGTAGACGCCGGTGAGGTCACGGTCCGCTATCAACGGCATTTTCCCCGAAGGAGCCCGCTCGGCAGTGAGCAATCGCAAGGCAGCTCGCTGGGCCTGTTCTCCGAGCTCGACAAGGTCGCATGCCTGAATCACTTCCAAACCCCCTTGGCCGCCGTGTCGGGTTCGGTAGGAGACCACCTCGCCGTCTCGACGAGCCGTGACCATCCCGTGAATCAATGAACGCTGGAAGGACCAGACCCGGTCCATCCCTTCGGTGGTCATCAGTTCGGTGTGCAAGTGTTCATCGCTCCATCCGGCCCTGACCGAAACGACATCGTCGTGCCCGGTGGCACCCCTGTACAGGTCGTTCATGAGCTCCATCTTGACATCGAGTTCGGTGTGGCGGACGTCCAAGACGGAGCGCCAATGTTGTTCATCCACGATAATCGGAACATCGGCAAGCGCCACCGCCCGGTCCTTTGGCGATCGACGAGCAGCGACGGCCTTGGCCAAACGGGTGGTCGATTCGATTTGGTCGTTCAACGAAGCGAGGTCGGTTGTAGAGTGGACGCCCCAAGCGCCGTCAGCGAGGACACGGAGGGTCATCCCGAGTTCTTGACCGGGAATGGCTCGCTCAAGAACGCCATCTCGCATAGCAACCGTCGACTCGGTGAGCGACATCACCCGAACTTCTGCATATGTGGCGCCGAGTTCTTGGGCATGACCGAGGGCTTTTCGCACCCGGTCTTGGTCCAAATATCGACCCGTAGAGGGCATGTGGTTGGTTCCAGGAGTCGCCGCCATCACCATGGTTCAAAGCAGGCATGGGTAGCCTTTGAACTCTCCCCCTAACGGTGGGAAGAACTTTGATCGTCGGCCATCAAAACATGAGCGAGTATCGCTTCTTCGAGGCGCTCCTCAGACCAACCTTCAACATCAACACCAAGCCGCTCCAAACCTTCTATAGAAAAAGACACGTTTCGTCCTTCTCTCGCCCACACCAACGAGGAGAGAAGTGCGTTCAGGCCTTCGTCAAAAGATTCGCCAAGAAGGGCTTTTGGTTGCAGGTGCCCCAAATCGTTGGCTTCCCCTTCGGCTGGAGGGAGCCAAACAATCCAAGCAAATCCGTCGCCAGAACCCACTCCGGCCCTTGAGAAGGCCTCAGAGATGTGATGCGTGCCTGCGAGGTAGCGAAGGAATTCTGCATCGACCGACCGCGCGACCATGGTATTGCGCAGTTCGTTACGAGCGGCTTGAATCCAAGCGGTCCAAAGTTGAACATGCGATTGAACAGCATGCAGACCGATCAAAACCCAGCGGGCATCGGCCCGATGTTGAAGAAATCGGTCCACCGGTGACCCCTCATCGTTCGCTGTCATAGCCACGAGGGCACAGGGAAACGGCTCGCTCAACATGGCCCTGCGAGAGGTTAACCGCATTTCAATGATGGTCTTGGCGTTCACCGGCGAGGGGGGCATCGTCTCTTCTTGGCTTGTCCTGGGGAGGTGTTTGCTTTGAGCGTTTGAGGACGCGCTCGATTTCGGCTTCGATGTTGTCGAGCAGCAACGGACCCCAACCACGCAAAGAAAGCACCTTTTGCCTTACCGTTGCGCTCATGTTCATGACATCGCTCGGCTCCCGCAACCCCAAGCCGGCAAGGTCACGAGCTCGTTGGCGCCCAACGTGACGAATGTTTACGAGTTGAAGCAAATCGGCTTTGCAACCGTGCCGCACACGTTGTTGGAGAACGCTTACTTGTTGCACCAACTGGGACACGAGGCCCATGTGTTCCTCGGCGAACACATCGTCGGTGAGAACGACATGTTGAGCACCTGAAAGAAGCCAGCCCATCAAATCCACACGATGGTGAACATCACCCGGGAGAACGTCCAAAGTGTTCTCAAGTTCTCGGAGCGTGGTTTCTTCGGTCCACTCCTCAATCATCCACGCACTTTTGATATCGCTCAACATGGCTTCCGCATAGCCCGGTTCGATCAGGAGTTCGTTCTCAGTGGCGTTGGCCTTGAGCCACGTGGCTGAATTCGCCTCCATGTCCGCTGTCTTCGCCCACAAAGAGGCAAAATCCGGCGTCGCAACGGCAAGGTGGAGCAACCCGAAATCGCTGACCGGTGCATCTTGGCGAACCAAACGCCTCACTGCCCTTCGCAAACCCGTACGCAAAATGGAGGCCGAAAGCGGGTCAAGGTAGAGTTGCGTCACCCGCTCACCCATCGCCGTGGCTTCGTAACGCATACCGGGACCGTCCTCCACCGGGTTCAAGGCCGGGGTTGAACCGTGACCGAATGAAGAAGCCGGCGAAAACCCAAACACCGGAGAGGTGTGGACGGATGGAGAACGTTGCGCAGGATGTGCAGAGGTCTGGGGCGACCATTCAACGCCAGCGGTTTCCACCGCACTCGATGCCCATGGCGGAACCGTGTCGTCCCAAGCCTCTTCATCGCCATCACCCATGTTGAGCCCGGCCGAACGTGGAGTGAAGTGCGGGTCATCGCCGCATTTTCGAAGAAAGCGCTCCTCAACCAACCACCCGAGCATGGTGGACAAACGCTCTTTGAGTTGGCTCGCGGGCATGGTTGAACCGAGGAATGTTGAGAAGAAAAAGTGCTCAATGTCACCCCGATGGACCAAGCCTCCGGTTGCGACGCTGGCCAAGAGATGCATTCTCAAGGCGGGCTCAGAGGCCAATTTCGAGGTTACATCCTCTACAGGACCGAAGAAATAGCGGTCAGCCACTGCGTCAGCCACTTCCCAACCGTCTGTCCCTTTGCAATAGACCCAGGCCTCGCCTTGCGTGTCGTATTTTGGCCGTCCTGCCCGACCAAGCATCTGACGCACCTCCATCACCGGCAAAGGACGACTCATACCGTCATCCCACCGTTTGAGGTCGCGCACCAAAACGCGTCGTGCAGGAAGGTTGACGCCAGCTGCGAGGGTTGGCGTGGCGGTCAGCGCTACCAAAAGGCCGGACTTGAAGGCAGCTTCGACCTCCTTTCGTTGGGCATGGGTGAGGCCCGCATGATGGAATCCAACGCCGCCTGCAAGGCATGAGGCAAGTTGTTCTGCAAGGTTTGACTGACTCCGTCCCGAAAGCCGTTCAGCGAGTTCTTTGAGTTGGAGCAACCGTTCAGGCTGTTCCGTCATAAGGCGTTTTGAGACTCGCTTTGCGAGATTTTTCGCTTCGGATTGGGCGCTCTTCCGGGTACCAACGAACATCAAGACTTGGCTTCCCAAATCCATGCCGTCGCTCACCACGCTCCAAACGGGGTGGCTCTTCAGCCCCTCGAGCTGGCGGGGCGGCCCCAACGGAGGCACATGCCCTCCCTCCCCGGGTGATTGCAATTTCCGAGGTTCGACATGGAAGTCATGAAACGTAGCGTATTCAAGCGCCACGGGACGCCAATCGGACTTGATGAGCGTGGCATCCAGCCAAGTCGCCAACGCCTCTGCGTTCCCCACGGTTGCGGAGAGGGCCACGAGTTGGGCGTCCGGTTTGATGTGACGAAGACGGGTGAGGTTGATCTCAAGGGTCGGACCCCTTGTAGCATCGTTCATCAAATGGAATTCATCGGCCACCACGCAGCAAACATCGGCAAGAAGTTCAGCATTGTGACGCATCAATGAATCGAGTTTTTCGGAGGTGCAAACCAAGATGTTGCACTCCTTGATGTTCTTGGCTTCGGACGTCGCATCTCCGATGCCCAAGCCCACCGTGAATCCCATGGCTCGACCCACTTCGGACAACTCCTCGTATTTCTCCATCGCCAACGCTTTGAGCGGCACGATGTAGATGGCTTTTGAGCGGTCGTGACCTTCGCTCAAGCGTTTGACCATGGCGATGTAAGCGAGAAGCGACTTACCGGATGCGGTGGGTATTGCGATCAAGGTGTTCCGGCCCTCCACCACCGAGGGAAGGGCTTCAGCTTGAGGCGGGTGAAGTTGCTCAATTCCCCAATCACGCTGAAGAAATTTGACGAATTTTGGAGGTAAGTCAAGCGCTGCAACATCACGCTCAAACCCCTCCATGCACCCAGAGTCGAGGCAGCGGTTCAAAAGGACGACGGAGGACGGAGCAGGCCGACATCCCTAAGTCCCACCGAGGCGTGGTCAGCCCATGAGCGACGACGTTGAGTCCATGGTTGAAGAACGGCTCTCGGTGTTTGACGATGAACCTGATTTGAACGATTGGGTGGAGGTCATGTGCGGCGCAGCGATGGTCGTTTTAGGCATCTTCCACCTCATCGAACCCGGCGAACTGGTGGACGCCAACGTGATGCGCTGGTTCTCTGCAGCGGTCGTAGCGGCCGGCGCTGTCTGGGCAGGCCACGGACTGAAGGACATGGCCGTGAAGGAAGTCCGCCGCTCCATCGCTCTGCTCGACATGGCAGACGGTCCTTCCGGCGTTGACACCGGCTTGATTCGAGACGTCTTGCTCAATCAAGACGCTTACCGTGACTTTTTGGTCCACGCTTACGAATCCGCATGGCAAGACGGCGTCATCACGCAAGAAGAACTCGTGGAATTGAAGTCCTTCCAAGAGGCGCTCGGCATCACCGATTCCGAAGCGGCCAATATCAACGTGAAGGCCGCTATTAAATCTGCAGCCGCTGATGGAAAGATCACCGAAGCTGAGGCTGAATCCATCGGTGAAGCAGCCAAAGCCGCTAACATGTCGGATGAGGAAGTCTCTGCTGCTGTTTCCGATGAATTGGAAAAGAAAAACAGCGAATGATTCACGCCCACCGGCCGCTTTCCGACCGGTAGACCTCTGCAAGTTTCTGTGCTCTTGAGGCTCGTTGAACCTCCATCGTTGTGGCACTTGCACCCAAGATGAGACCCCCCCACATCAGTACAGAACCGTAGGGTAGGAGGCCCACTGCGTTTCGCAAGCCCCATTCTTGAGGCAAGTCAGCTGGGTCAAAACCGTTTGAGGGCAAGAAGGTCACGTCCAACAGGTCCAAATCGCAATCGCACAAACTGATGGAAATGCGCTCGGGGAAGAGGGAGCCTTGCAACCGGACCCATTCTGCTGAAGAAATCCCTTCGGGCCGGGTGCCCCAAGCAGGCGCTGCGATGGACCCTGCGGCTTGCGTGGCGACCATCGTCGTTTCAATGTGGAATACCGATGAGTCAGGAACGTCATCGACCACCAATAAGGCTTCCAAGATCAAGAGGTCGAGCAAGAGGGAACGTCCTGCGAGCAGAACAAAGCGAACGGTCTGGCTTTCCAACCTGCCATTGTCGGACTGGTAGGTTTGTCCTTTCGCGACTTGCCCGAAAATGGCTTGGTCAAGACGAAGCGAAGCAAGTTCAGGGACCAACAACTGCCAGCGACCGTCTTCAAGAGGAATGGCTTCCTCAATGGTTAGTTTCAGTTTCAACTCCTCCCCGTCAAGCATGCCCCATGTGGCCCCTGTGTGCGTGGAGAGGGTCTGGTCCGGAACGCCATCTGCGGAAACGTCCCACAGTTGTTGCAAGCGCATGTCGATGAGCGTGTCAAGCGTGATTTCGTCATCATGCTGGACCTCATCAGCCATGGCCCACAACGGATGCAGAACTCCGCCCACGAGAAGGAGAACCGCACCGGGAACAAACATGCCCAGCCGAAGAGTGTAGGAGGTTGTTGGACGCATCGCCACCAAGAGAAACACCCCGAGCATCACCATGGACAGCACAAGAAGTGCAAGTCCTTGGCCGTGAAGTCGGTAGGGGTCGTCGAGGTCACCAAGCAGAGCGGCACCTTGAGGATAGTAACTTGTTGAACCGAAACCTGTCGGGTCGGTGGGGCCCATGCCCTCGTAACCAAACGCTCCTGACCAGGCGTAAGGCTGAACCTTCCCCGGCGAGCCGTGCATGCACATCGTGTAATCGCCCGTTGACAAGGAGCGCCATCGGTATGTCATTTTCACCGATGTGCCGTCATCGTCAACCAGAACCTCCGGAGCCGGTGCACGGCGGCCAGCGGCGGTAATGAAATCGGGGACCGGGTGCGGTTGTTCCAATTCAATGGGCACCTGCTCCCATTCAACCAAGAGCCTCAGGACTTCATGAGTTTCCACCTCAAATGCCCAGCAGTCGTGGTCTGCACCAACCAAGGCCCCAAAGTGGAGGTCTTCAAACTGGGTCGAGCGTGGTTGGGTGGTGGACGAGGGTTCATCCCGGTCAACAGCCTCTGCGTCGATGGACCAAGGGACATCAAACTTGACCATTGAAGCCCCCCGCATGTTCAGTGCCCATGTCCCCGGCCTGTCTAAGGTAAACGTGAGCACCAAACGGATGGGTTCATCCTCCCACAGAACGCGGCCTTCGGCGAGCGAGAGGGGTTCATCCTCCAAAACGTACGAAGACGGATTCGTTTGCGGAAGCAGATCCGCCTCAAATGACCACTCGTTGACGTTTTGGCCCAAAATCAAACGGGCATTCAGAGCGGGTCGGAACAGACTCCCGGCCTCGGTTTGGTGTTTGAAATCAATTTCCATCAAGGCCATCAGGTCAGGAAGCAGCGCTACGTGGTCTTGCGGAGGGTCGGCTTCAAATTCAAACGTCAACGTTTCCGACTGGAACGTATTGGCCGAGCTCTGACCGGTCACGACCTCTTCCCCAATCGGCGTCGGTGTGAGGACACAATCGTTATCCTCTCGGCATGACAGGTAGAGGTCACCGCCGTCCTCTTGGGAAGTGAGCCCAGCGGATGCATGGACCATGGTCCACGGCTGGTAGAACGACACCATCAGCACCCCGAGCATCAACAGCGAGCGCGTGAAGTTGGACATGCTCAACATGCTGACCACGGTGAACTGGTATATCATTGAGCGTCATGTACGGGGACATCAAGCAGGGGGGTTCGACACACGCGGCACATGTATCTGCCGTTCCCTCGTCGTTGCCGAGGAAAACGCTGGTCACAGGTGGAGCACGCCCACATCCACGTGGCCCGATTCTTTCGCATCGCGTGCGTGAAGGAAGGTCCGAAATCACGGGCACTTGCATCGGGCCAAAGGGCTTCAAGACCTCGGAAGTCGATGTCGTGAAATCGCCATCCGAGCGCGTGAATGAATTCGTGGTACAAGACAAACTTCGCATAAGCATCCCAAGCCTCACCAAGCAAATGTGGATGGAGATCGACCGTTTCCACGACGAGAACGCCATCAGCCGCTCGCCTCCATCGTGTCACGCCGTGGCGCTGCGTGGCGCTTCGCCGCAAAACACCAAGAGGCAGGCATTCCAACACCGCAAGGGCTGAACCATCAACGAATGGCAGGTGCTGCATGGTCTCAAGAACCTCTTCTCGAAGATGCTCGAGCGTGGCCATTTGCTGTTGATTTGCTCTCGCCATCCCGTTCGCCTCACGACCAACGGTGGTACGCCGGGTGGCCTTCCTTGACCGCGACAAATAGACCGCTCCCAGTGGCGCAGGTTTTTCCATTTGCTTCAAGCAGGAGTTCAACAGTCGCTCGGTCCTCCATCAGTTCAACCACACGGGCAACCACGGTTAACTCGGTTTCGACCGGAGTGGGTCGGCGAAGTTTCACTTCGTACGTCGCCGTCACGGTACAGGGAGGCTCGTCCAAGTTGCCAGCGTCCATGAGGGCCATGGCTGCTGCCCAGTTCCCGTGACAGTCGAGCAACGTGCCGATGATTCCCCCGTTCACCATACCGGGAAAGGCTTGGTGTTTTGGTTGAGCTTGGAAGGTCATGACAAGACCGTCATCGGTTCGGTGCGAATCGATTTGCAAACCGTGTTTGTTCGCCGGTCCACATCCAAAACAGATGGAATTGGGTGCGTATGTTCGCTGGACGCCTTTCTCGCTCATACCGCCACACGGACAAGGACGCTTCATGGAGTTTGTTGCAGGTAGAAAGCGGAGCGTTGATGAGGACGACAACCGTCGACAGACCATGGGCGAGCGACGGAGGAAAACCGTCAGCAAAGTGCGCGTCGCTCACGAATTGCCGAAGCGACGCAAGGTCGCGATTGAAGAGGCCATGAAAGCTCACCAAACCGAAGACCGACCCGAGTGGGACCGCACGTCAACCTGGGGCGAGATTCGGTTTTACCGCAAGCGGATCAAGCCAGGAACGCTTCGAACCGTCCACCTTCCCCTCCTGGACGTCAACCTTGGTGATCGCTGGCCGGTCCCCGTCACCGTCTTGCACGGTGCACGACCGGGCCCCTGCATCACCGTCTTCGGTGCCATTCACGGCGACGAACTCACCGGCCCATCAGCATGCACCCACCTCCTGAGCAACGCCTTCACCGATTCCGGGAAACCGCTTGACCCCGCAACCATGGCAGGAACCCTCCGAATCGTACCGGTCGTCAATCTCCCTGGTTATCGGATGAAATCTCGCTATTTCCCGGACGGCAGAGACCTGAACCGCCAATTCCCCGGCGATTCCGGAGGGTCCACCACCCGTCGTGTGGCGGACCAAATTTGGTCCTATCTCGTAGAGGATAGCGACGCCATCATCGACCTGCACAGCGCAGCAAAAGGTCGGACAAACATGCCCCAGGTGCGGGTGGACCTCACACATACCAGTTCTTACTTACTTGCGAAATCTTTCGGCATTGAAATCCTCTTGGATTCCATCCCACCCAAAGGGACCCTGCGACGAACCGCCAACAGCCTCGACATTCCGGTGATCACGTACGAAGGCGGTGGGGCTGATTTTCTTGGCGACCAATCGGTCAAGGTTGCGGTTCACGGCATCTTGAACGCACTTCGTTCAATGCGCATGATTCCAGGAAACCCACAGCGACCAAAGTTCCGAATATTGGCGAGCGGCTCAACATGGCTGAGAGCCGCTGAAGGTGGACTGCTTGACATGTTTGTCTCGGCGGGCAGCGTGATGCGCGAAGGAGAGGTTGTCGCAACCATCTCCGACCCAGCAACCCCTGGAATGACGGTGGACATCGTTGCTCCTGAGGACGGCCTCGTCATCGGTGCAGCGACAAACCCGTTCACCTCTGCAGGCATGCCCGTTGGTCATTTTTTACCGATTTCCAAACATTTCTCGCTTCTGCAGGAGCAAATTGACGAGAACGGGCGCTTTGTCGTCAACGGCTCAATGGAAGAACGGGTGTGGCGAGAAGAACACGAAATCAGCGTGATTTCGCTCGATGGCGAATGGATCGGTGGTGAGGTCGACTCGGAATGGATCGCCTCAAAAATCACCAGCGAACCAAAGGAGTTCGAGGAAGAGGCGGCGTGATCATTGAGCTGAGAACGCTGCAACGGCCTCGTGAATCTCGCTTTCCAGCATGTTGCGCTTTTGGCTCTTCGCCACTTCAAACAGATGGGCGACCAAGTCATCGTTCGCCTCAATACCGTTTTGTTCAAGCCACCATATGATGTTCGAACGTCCGGACATGTGACCGATACGAATGACCTGTTTGAGACCGAAATCACCCGCAGGAACACCGGAATAGACCCGGTCGGCCAGCCAGTGATCGCCCTTTCGCATGGCTTTGATGACCGCCGAAGCGTGAACGCCCGTTCCGGTTTCAAAGGCGTCGTTCCCAAACACGGGGTAGTTTCGAGGCAGCGGGACCTCGATGTATTCGTTGGCCTTTTGCATGTAGGTGTCGAGCAAGGTGAGGTCGTTGTCGATGACGTCCATAAGTTTGAGATTCACCAGCGTTTGATCCAAAGGTGCATTGCCTGCACGTTCACCAACACCAAGGGCGGTTCCGTGAATCACGTCGGCGCCCGCCTCAACAGCAGCGATGTTGTTGGCAACGCCCAAACCACGGTCTTGGTGGCCGTGCCAGTTGACCTCGATGTCTCGGCGTTGATACCCAGCGTCTTTGATGACCTCTTCGTCAATGAACGAGAGGAGTTTCTTGACCCCGTTGGGCGTGACGTGGCCGCACGTATCACAAACGCAGAGGCGGCGAACGCCCAATTCCATGGCTCGCTGGTAGATCATTTTGACATCTTCGGGGTTGGAACGGGTCGTGTCCTCCGTGACGAACATGACCGGAACATCGTTGTCAACGGCATAGGAGACGGCGGCTTCCATGGTCGTGATCAACTTCTCCATCGTCCACCCTTCGGTGTATTGGCGAATGGGACTGGTGCCCAAGAATGCGGATGCTTGGATTTCCATTTCGTGTTTGGCTTGCATTTCAACGAGGGGTTCAATGTCCCCCATCAAGGTTCGAACGGCAGCGCCAGGGCGGATGCTGTAATCGTTGTCTTTGATGTGGCTCAGCATCGCATCGATGTGGTTTCGGTGAAACGGACCTGCTCCCGGAAGGCCCAAGTCGACTTTTTGCAAGCCAAGTTTTTCCATGTACCCCAGCAATTCGATTTTTTGTTCAATGCTGGGATTGCGTGCGCTGGGACTTTGCAGACCGTCGCGCAGCGTTTCATCGTCAAACCAAACACCGTGAGGGTGGTTGGAGGGGTTTCGGTTAATGTCGTAATCCACAACGTTCCAATCGTAAATCAATGACCGTTCGTCCAAGAAACTCACCTGCGGGAGAACAAACCCCTCGCAGGTTTGGAGAACACGCCTCCCCGTTTGAATGCGTCGCTTCTCCGCCCATGCAAACAACGAGGCCGCTGCCTGCCATCACTCTTCTTCATCGCCTGCAGGAAGGGCATCAACTTCGTCGTCACCCTCGTCCAAGAGCGAGGCGGAAACTCGGGAAGAGAAGATGATCTCATCGGTAAATCCGCCCTTCTCCTTGTCCCTGAACTCCATGACACGCGTCCCTCGCGTGGCTTTTCCGGTGGTTTCTTTGGTTTGATCGACTCGGATACGAATCATCATGCCGGATTTGGTCAGCAAGAAGAGATGGTCGTTCAAATCGGGAACGGTTCGGACGCTGATGATGCTGTCTGCATGCTCTTCGTCGAGTTTCATCGTTCGCACGCCTTTTGCCCCCGGGCGAGTGATTCTGTAACCGTCCGTTGTGAATTTGGTCTCGCCGTCTTCGTTGGTTTTCACGTTGCCCTCGGCGTCGGTGTCGGGTATTCGGTCACCCGACCCCAGCACGCTCCGCTTCGCCATGCCGTACTTCGAAATGGTCAGGATGTATTCCTCAGCCTCCCGCATGGCGACCATGCCGGCGACGATGCCTCCCCCGGAGCCCTTCCTGTCGGCCACTTTGATACCGTATACACCGCCCGAAACTCGTCCTGATGCACGGATATCGCCGCAGCTAAAGCGGCAGGCATATCCCGTGGTTGAGATCATGACGATGTTGTGCTCGTTGGTCGCTGAGCGAACATTGACCAGCGAATCGCCTTCGATTTTGAAACGAAGGGCGTATTTTCCGTTCCGGTTGATGCGAACGTACTCCGAAAGGGCGGTTTTTTTGATCAGACCGAGTTTGGTTGCGAACATCAAATAGTGGTTGTCCGGCTCCTCGAGCAACTCCCTGGATAGGGGAAGAATGCTGACGATGTTTTCGTCCTCTCGCAAACTCTCGAGCAGGTTTCGGATGTGACTTCCTCGCGACTGCCGGCTTCCAAGCGGTGTTTCCCACGCCTTGAGGCCGTAGACACGACCCTGGTCGGTGAAGATGAGCAAACGGTCCTTGCTGAAACAGGTGGTGATGAGTTGAGGGGTGTCCTCGGTCTTGGTCGTGACCCCCTTGAGGCCACGTCCACCACGATTTTGCGTTCGGAAGGTTTCAACCGGCATGTGACGAATGTAGTTGTCTTCGCTTAACGTGATCACGATGGCCCGTTCTTGAATGAGGTCTTCCCGGTCCATCGAGAGCGGCATTGGGTCGATCATCGAGCGACGTTCGTCCCCGTGGCGGTCAACCAATTCGGCCAATTCGTCCTTCAAAATGTGAAGACGGCGTGGGCGTGATGAAAGGATGTCTTGCAAGTCGGCAATGACCAACTGGAGTTCGTCAAATTCATCCTTCACCTTGTTCACGTCAAGCCTGCTCAACTGATACAAACGGCGTTCGGCGATGGCCTTGGCTTGGGCTTCGCTGAAGCCAAAGGGAGCGATTCCAGCCATCGTCTCGTCGCCACGAAGTACCGATTCGAATTGTTCCCGGCTTGAACTTGCTTTGCCGACGGCAACCACATCGTCAATTCGGTCTTGTGCCTTAACTAACCCCTCAAGAATGTGGGCTCTTGCTTCGGCTTTTTCCAGGTCAAACACCGCCCGTCGCTCGATCACATCTTCGCGATGAGAGACGTAGGTGTGGAGCATCGTGGACAAGTTCAACAACACCGGTCGACCGTCAAGAATTCCCATCATGTTGGCCGAGTACGATTCTTGCAAACGGCTTGATTTGAAGAGTTGATTCAGAACGGCATGCGGGTCAGCGTTGTTTTTGACTTCAATGACCACTCGAATGCCTTCCTTTGAGGATTCATCTCGGATATCCCGAATACCAACCACGACTTCCTTGTTGACGAGCTCAGCGATTTGGACCAGCATGTCGGCCTTCTTGACCTGATAGGGGATTTCGTGAACCACGATGCGTTTTCCATGCTCATCATCAATCACATCGCATTTTGAGCGAACATGGAACCGGCCTTTTCCGGTGGCGTACATGTCGGCGATACCGTCAATGCCGTAGATGGTCGCACCGGTCGGGAAATCTGGCCCTTGAATGTGCTTCATGTACTCTTCTATAGCGATGTTTGGCCGGCCTTCCGTACCGCTCTCAAGGATGGTATCGACGTGGAGATTGACAGCACCCGCAACCTCGGTGAGGTTGTGAGGAGGGATGCGCGTAGCCATGCCGACCGCAATCCCGTCGCTTCCGTTCAACAACAGGTTAGGAAGCCGTGCGGGAAGCACCGTCGGTTCGTTCTCAGAATCGTCAAAGTTCGGTTGGAAATTGACCGTGTTCTTGTTGATGTCCTCAAGCATGTGCTTTGCAATGCGATCAAGCCGACTTTCCGTGTACCGCATGGCTGCCGGTGGATCGCCATCGATAGAGCCGAAGTTTCCTTGGCCTTCAACCAACGGATAACGGAGTGAGAATTCTTGGGCCATTCGAACCATGGTGTCATAGATCGACTGGTCGCCATGGGGGTGGTACTTCCCCATCACCTCGCCAACAGAACGGGCCGATTTGCTGAACTTCTTCTCCGAGGTGTGTCCACCCTCAAACATGCCGTAGAGAACGCGACGGTGAACCGGTTTGAGACCGTCCCGTGCATCGGGCAAGGCGCGACCGATGATGACCGACATGGCGTAGTTGATGTAGGAATTTTTCATCTCGGTGTTCAACGAATGATTCAGGATGATTTCACCCGAGGCGGAGGTTTCAGGGTCGTCATTTTTGATTTCGTCCTCAGATGTCAAGGTTGGTCACCTCCTTGGCGTGGCGTTCAATGAACGCTCGACGCTCGGGAACATCTTCGCCCATCAGCGTCTCAAACATACGGTTGGTCTCCTCGGCCTCACGGACCGTGACCTTGAGCATAGTTCGGGTTTCGGGGTTCATGGTCGTCTCCCAAAGTTGCTCAGGGTTCATCTCGCCGAGACCTTTGTAGCGTTGAACGCCAATTTTTGCACTTTCGTTATCGCCTTTGAGCTCGGTGATGATCGCATCGCGTTCTTCATCGCTGTAGGCATACCGGTTCACCTTTCCTTTGTTCAACTGGTAGAGTGGAGGCTGGGCAATGTAGACGTGGCCACCCACGATGGCCGGCCGCATGAACCTCCAGAGAAAGGTCAGCATGAGGGTGCGAATGTGGGCGCCATCAACGTCAGCGTCCGTCATGATGATGAGTTTACTGTAACGGAGTTTTTCCGTGTCAAACGCACCTTCGTCTTCGGCGTTGTTTCCAACGCCTGCTCCAAATGCACGGATCATGGTTTGAATCTCCTGGTTTTGGAACACTTTGGCGACATTGTGCATTTGGCGTTCTACATTCAAAATCTTCCCGCGGAGGGGCAGAATAGCTTGCGTGCGACGGTCTCGGCCCGTTTTTGCTGAGCCACCTGCGGAATCGCCCTCAACGAGGTAGATTTCGCATTCATTGGGGTCGCGGGACTGGCAATCCGCGAGTTTCCCGGGAAGGCCACCGCCTTCAAGAACGCCCTTTCTTCGCGTCAAGTCACGTGCCTTGCGGGCGGCTTCGCGGGCTTTTGAGGCCAGGAGGGCTTTGTCAACAATCTGTTTCCCAACGGATGGATTCTCTTCAAAATACTCGTTCAGCTTCTCGTAAACAACCGTTTGAACAATGCCGGCGACCTCGCTGCTCACGAGTTTGTCTTTCGTTTGTGAAGAAAACGAGGGGTCGGGGTGTTTGACGCTCACGATAGCAGCGAGCCCTTCGCGAACGTCATCTCCCGACAATCCACCGGATTTGAGCATGTTTTTCGATTTGGCGTATCCGTTGATGGAACTCGTCAAGGCCGTCCGCAGACCAGAAAGGTGGGTGCCCCCATCACGGTTCCGGATGATGTTGGTGTAACAGTAGATGTTTTCACTGAAGGCATCGGACCATTGAAGCGAGAGTTCAACCGTGACCGGCCCCTTCTCAATCTCCTTCTCACCTTGGATGAGAATCGGTTCGGGGTGAAGGGTCTCGCGGCGCTCGTTGATCTGTTTCACAAACTCTGAGATGCCGCCCTCATAATGATGTTCAACGGCGTGCCGCTCATCGGTTCGCTCGTCAGCGATGATGATTTTCAACCCAGCGTTGAGGAATGATGTTTCCTTAAGGCGGTTGTCAATTTGGTCGAAGTCGAACTCCAGGATGTTGGTGAAAATGGTTCGATCGGGCTTGAAGGAGATGGTCGTGCCTGTGTCGTTGCAGGTCCCGATTTCCACGAGGTCGGTAGCCCTCACGCCGGCTTCAAAGCGCTGCTTGTAGATCTTGCCGCCGCGATGGATGACGACCTCCATCCATTCCGATACGGCGTTGACCGCTGAGACACCGACGCCGTGAAGACCTCCGCTCACCTTGTAGGAGTTGTTGTCGAATTTGCCTCCAGCGTGAAGTTTGGTCATGATGACTTCCGCTGCAGAGATGCCAAACTCCTCGTGCGTGTCAACGGGAATGCCGCGCCCGTAATCTCGTACGGAGAGCGAATGATCGGGGTGCAGCGTCACTTCGATGACGTGATTGTATCCGGCGAGGTGCTCGTCAACCGAGTTGTCCACCACTTCCCAGATGCAATGGTGAAGCGCAGAGCCATCGTGAGGGTCGCCGAGGTACATCCCCGGTCGTTTTCGAACGGCTTCCAGGCCTTCCAGAACCTGAATGCTTCCTGCGTCATAATCGTCGGGCATTGAATCACCAAAGGAGAGGTTATCGGGCGCTATGAAATCGGAGAACTGCGAGGCAAATCCGACCGTTCGTGGCGCTTTAACCTCCTACGGTTTTCATACTTCCCGACAGGGTATAAACATACCCCTGAATGAGGGCCAAAAACGCGTGATTGCGACGAAGTTTGGCCGCCGCAGCGACAAGTTTTGGACCTGGCTCGAGTGCACCCCTTGACGGCAACATCAGCCATCGCGCCCCACGCAACACCAGGCGTGAGCGTTAAGAGGAGGGGGCAGGTGGCCGGAGTATGACTGGACCGAAAGTGTGCGTTTCCCTTGACGGTACGACTGTGAAAGCCATGGCTGACGAAGCAGCGCGAGCCAACTTAGCAGGAGCCGACATGGTTGAAGTTCGATTCGACCGACTCTACCTCAAGAAACCCGAGCCCGTTGAGGTGGAGGACGAAGAAGGCGAGATCAAGCGAGTGATGGCCCCTGAAGAGGAATGGCCTGTCCGAGAAGAAAGCGAAGTGGACGTGGACGAAGCGATCGCCGCCCTCAAAGAAAGCATCCCCCTCCCGGTGGTGTTCACCGTTCGACCAAGCGAAGAAGGTGGCTACTTCCCCGGCGATGAGAAAGCCCGTATCGCCATTCTTGAGAAAGCCATTGCCTCAGGCGTTAGCCGCATTGACTTGGAACTCTCCATTGACGAGAAGCAACGCTCTGCCTTGCTTGCGAAAGCGGGAGAAGCCAACGTCAGCGTCATCTCGTCGATCCACAACACCACGACCACGCCATCTGCAGAAGAACTGATCAAGATGGTCGAAGAACACGCTCAAGAAGGCCAGGTCTTCAAGTTCTGCGGCACCGTGAACGACCACCAAGACGCCCTCCAAATCATTGAAGCAAGCTATGAGCTCCGAAATTCTAAGCATGCCTTTTCCATGATGGCACTCGGCAACGGCGGGGACTGGGCCCGCCTCCACGCTCCGATATTGGGCCAAGATCTCGTCTATGCCACGCTCCGTTCAGAATACAAACTCTCCAACAAGGGTCTTGTGAACGTTCGTGACTTGAAGAACGCCTGGACGCTGCTCGAATACTGATTCTCAGCCTTCGCCCCCCGAGCCCACCTGCTCGAGGTGTGGAACGGATGTTGACGACAAAGCGGATGCATCAGCGGCCCCCAAACCGGCCTCCATGTAGCGTTTGTTGAGCACGACGGGAACGATGATTAGCGTCGCAAAAGCACCCAACAGCACAAGGGGCACCGTCCAAGGAGGGAAGAGCACCGAACGCGATTCTGCGATGACGGTGACTTCGGCAACAACGACAGTTTCTGGAGCGGGTGCATCGGTGTCATGGCTGTTGTTCCAAGTATCGATGACCAAGTAGAAATCCTGCCAGTCATCGCTACCGAACAGCGAACTGTAAACTTCAGGGCCGTCGAGGCTCACGGAGAACGTTGCACTGGAGCGACGTTCGTACTGGTGAACATCACGATAACTTTGCCAGCCCGTTGGGTCAAAACTGCGCCATTCGGGCGGGATGTTGCTCAAATCCAATTCATCCTGATCGCTGAAGGCTGCATCCCACATCCACCAACCACCGTGGACCATTTGGTACACGTTTTCATAGCGGTTGTATTGGGATTTCGTCATCAGGTAGACATCGGCGTCCACGGGGCTGGTGTCGTTGCCGACCAACGACGAGAGGGTGACGCAAAACGTGGTGCGGTGCGAGCTCGAGAGATTGAAGCGGAGAGCCCCGACGCTATCGTTACCGACCTCCATCGTGATGTAATGACCCGCTGTGAAGGGTTCAAGGGGAGGTAGCGGCCATGACGGATTGTACATCCAGTATTCCTCGGGGTGGAGTTCGTCGTTCAAAGGAGCCGATGACCCGCTTGATGAGCCTTTTCCGCCGTCCCCTTCCCAAACATCATCTCCGTAGTACGGTTCGTTCCATGATGAGGAAAAGGGGACGAGCGCATGCCGTTGAACGGTCTTGTTCCAAACCGGGTTCTCGATGGTACCTTCACACCCACCCGCTGCTTGGGCGGACGGGAGACCGCCTCCTGCTCCTGCGAAAAAAGGAAGCAAGAGGGTGCCGAGAAGCACATACGGGAGGCACCTCATGGATTCACCAACCTCAGCGAATGCTTGGCGGTTATAGGAGATTGCTCAACGACGGCGCAACGGCCGGACGTAACCGCTGTCGTCACTGCGCCGTTCGTCCTTTGAGAGAATCTTCGGTGCGGGAGGCGGTTGGTGGTGGTCCATCCCGAGCAATCCGCCTTGAGATTCTACGTGTTCGATGTCCGTGTACGTCTCTGCAGCCTCTTTGGCCTCTTCTTCAAGTTGGGTTGGTTCTCGCATCACCAGCCACCCGAGGATGAGGGCGACCACGATAAGCGCCACGAAAGTGGCCAATTCGGAGCCGGCATCGGCAATCCAGGACTTCCATTCTTCAGCGCTGAATTCCGAGAGCGAGGGTGGGCCCTGGGGCTCTGGAACGATTTCGATGTCCCGTGTGAGGTCCGAACATTGGCCCATGCCATCGCAAACTTCCACGAGAACGGTGTAATACCCCGTCGCATCCCAGGTGTTGATGGCTCGGGTGGTTGAGCCGGCAACAGGGAGCACCCAGTCGTCATCCAGAACTCCGTTCCCATCTTCATCCATTTCAATGTCGAAATCCCACCGAACGGTGAGGTCGGTCACAATTCGCTCGTCGCGTTCGGTGATGGAGCCGTCCTCTACATCGAGGTCACGGTAGATCTCCATCGTGGAACCGGCTTCTCTGTCTGTAACTTCAGCGCTGAACGAGGCCGAAGACTCGGAAAATACGTTTTCGGGAACGTAAATCTCCGTCACGCTCGGCGGGTGGTCAACGACCACGGTGAAAGTCGCTCGAGTGACATCGCCCGTGCCAAAAGCATCCCGTACCGTCAACGAAACGGTGTAGGTCCCGGGGAGTGCATAGGCGTGCCATGGAGAAGCACTGTGGTCGAGGGGCGTGGCGTCACCGAAATCCCACGTGTATTCCACCAAGCCATTCCAGTCCGGAGACCCGGTTTCGAAGGGCAGGTATTTTCCTTCGAATTGGCGGTCACCGTCTCGGGTCCCGGCGGAGTCGAAATACAGCAAACGGTGAGGTGCGGTGACAACGGCACCTTCCTCGTTGAACGTGTGCGACCAAGCATCGGGAAGGGAGCCTTCGGGGAAAACGGTCGAAGTCGTGATCAACTCGCCCTCCAGCCAACCGTCAAGGATTCTGACGTTGACGACCGGCAACGGATTGGTGATTCGGACCGTCATGGTTCGAGCAAAACTTTGTTCTCCTTGCTTATCGGTCACCACCAACGTCACCGTGTGAATACCGGGAGTGGTGAAGGAGTGGGTGACCTGAGGGCGGTCGCCGAAGGTGCCGTCAGAGAACGTCCAATTCCAAACTTCAATGTCGCTTGAATCGCCCACCAGACCGTCGGGATCTTGGCTGTCAAGTCCGTCGAACACGTACGCAGTATCGACCACCCCGTCTTCCTCACGGAAGTCGATCTCTCGAGAGCCCATCGCAGAAAGGGTCCGAACATCAAAGGTCGAAACGGGGAGTTGGTTCATGACCACGATGTTGAGCATGGCCGTTGCATCGCTTCCATCGTCGTCCGTGACGGTGAGGAAGACGGTTTTGTTCCCGGGGGTATCCCAGGCGACAAGCGGATTTGAGGATGTGCTGGATATGATGGAGAAATCATCGCCACGCTCAGGCATGCCGGTACCGAGTCGCACGCCGTCGGTGAATGTCCAGTCGTAGGAGACGATTTCACCATCGTCGTCTTCGAAAACATCGGGGAGCACCAGTGTGGTGTAGGTCATCGTTATCATCGTATCAGCGAAAATCTGAACCGGGATTCGGTTGTTGATATGAACGAGGATGGTTTTGACACCGGAATTGATGCCGTCGGAGACTGAAAGCGTGAGGTTGAACGTGATGTTCTCGCCGTTGATGTTGTCCCACTCGTGTTGTTGAGCGTAGGCCCCCTGTCCGCCGCTGCTGGTCCCGTCGCCCCAATCCCATTGGAAATCGAGGTACTCCAACGGAACGTTGTCCGCCGTCCGGCCTGCTGAGAAGAGCACGCGTTGTCCGGTCAGCAGAGTGAGTTCTTGGTCGATGATCACGTTGTTCACCGTGATGATGGGAACGGGTTGAGAATCATCTGAAACGTTGATCGAATGAACCTGCGTCTCCGACCACGAACCACCCTGATCTTGAACCCTCAACGTCGCATTGTAAGAACCGACATCGGTGTAGGAGCGCATCGGGGATTTGAGGTTCGACGATCCGTTGTCGCCAAACACCCAGGCATACGCCGTCGGCGGATCGAGGTAAGGGAGACTGTTGTTGTCCACCGAAATGCCCCAAGCATCGAAACCGCCACCGAGGAACCGAATGTTCTCCCACGTTTGAACGTCGTTCAACGAGACCGTACCGTTGGCAACAGGCTTCATGTTGTTGAGAACCTGAGGAGAGGTCTGCAGAGTGTCGACCACATCCCCAAGCATGTCTTTCATCACCATGGAGAAGCTGTACTGATCGTTGAGGGGAGCGGTGAAGTAAACGGACCCAGGAACGTCGACGCCTCCACCCGCAGCGATGCGGTCCGTGATGCTGTCAACGATATTTCCCGTGGTGTCTCTGACGTGGATCTCAACGTCAAGGTCTTCGAAGAACGCGTTGGAAAGGACACCGTAGTTGATGTTCACCGTGTCGTCAAGCCCATCACCGTCGCGGTCGGAAAGGACGGTGTTGTTCAACGAGAGCGTGGCCGGTGAAGTGATTCGTGCGGCCTCAACATCGACGACACCCGTGGGGTAGGAGGGCCCGCAGGAGGTGTAATCGCAATCTGCCACCGTGCTGGCATACCAGGTGATGACCCAAACTTCGTTGGTCAAGTTCCCGAATCCGGGGACGAGACCGGTAGCCACGTTGTTCACAAAATTCAATTTACTCACCGACCAAAGGCCGTCTGTGGTTGCTTTTGTGACCACGACGCCCTCGAATTGGCTCTTGTCCGCCGTGAGGCGAAGCGTGAGCGGTGCAGGGGATGCGCTTCCCGGCGTGAATTTGAACGAGCGAATCCCCCATCCTTCGAGGGTGTTGCCGGTCGATGACCAAGGTGCAGACCAATCGCTGTTGGCTTCCGTGGCTTGTGCACGACAGAACGCTCCGCCGGTGCAGACGGGGTTCAAATCCAGGTTTGGAAACCCGTAAATTCCTTGATCGGAATCCAGAGTTACGGCGATGCTGAAGTTCGCAAAAGCTTCGTTCATGGTACGTCCCAAGAGACCAACTTGGCCCGCTTGGGGTGAGAGAAGGAGGTTTTCTACCCCACGTCCGCCGGTGGCAGAGTCCTGCACCAACTGGCGAACAGCCGGGCCACCGCCCAAGTGTTCAGCGAGGTACATCGTGAAGAGGTATCCTGCGCCGTAGTCCGCAATGCGTTGATTCCACCAACGAACCGATTGCTCGGGCGAACCCGTCCAGGCGTTCACGTGCCCCCTCAGGGTCGAATCGGCGCCGAAACAGAGGTAGATTGCCACGTCGGCGTTGCCTTCATCAATCCAAAGATTCTCGTACGGGTCGAGAGCGTTGTGCAACAGGTGCTCAAGTTCGTGAGCGAGGATGGATTTTCCCCAACTCAGGGTGATGTCTGCAAAGTCAACAAACACCGCCTCTCGTGAACTTGCGAAGGAGGGGGCAAAGTAGCCGCCGGTGTTGTATGCGCCGTCAATGTCGTAGATGATGATCTGTACCTGGCAGTTGTTGTCGACGTCGGGCGGAGCGAGGCCACGACCGTCTTGGTAATCCTTCCCGTAGTAGGTCGTCATCGTGGGGTAGATGGTGGAATCCCATGTGCTCGCCAGATTGTTCAGGACCGTCGAAGACAGCGTTCGCCCGCTTTGAACGATAAAGGCCACGCTGGTGGTGGTTTTTGCGACATAAGCCGAGATTTGGCCGCCGGCGGTGTTGACCGTCAAACTGTCCCCGACGGAATGGGGTGTGCAAGCCCGACCGCCGGAACGGCCCAAGGAAGGTTCAATCACCATCTCATCCACCCCAGGACGGCCAGCGTCAATCCATGCTTGCCGCATGAAGGAGGTGGCCGAAACCACTGGCTCCTCTTCGTGAATAAACAAGTACTCACTTCCGGTGCTGGGGTCGAATTCATCGAGGTCGCCGATGACATTGCCGCCAGCGTTGTACATCGAGGCAGAGGTTGAGTCAGCCTCTCCCTCTGCGCTTGCGCTGACCATGAAAGGGAGGGTGGTGGAAAGCACCATCATCGCCACAAAGAAAAATGCGAGACTAGAACGCCGTTCCGACAATTGAACCACCATAGAGAAACGCAAGACAGGTTCCTAATTTCACGAAGCGAAAGGAGGTATTTAAGAGTCCGTGGTGGAGGCATCATCATGCATCAACGCAATCGCCGTCTTTTTCATCGAAAGCGGTTGACGGTGCTCCTTGTGCTTGGTTTGGTCCTGATTCCGTTGAGCATGGCCGAGGAACCAACCACCTCATGGCCGATGGAAGGCGATGCCCTCTGCGAGCGAGTTGAGGAGCTGCGGTTCGATGGAAGCCGAGCAAACGCCACGGTCCAATGGCAGGTCTCACTGGGACCTCGCGTGCCCGAATCAAACGCTTCTCTAGCCTTCAGAGAGCACGTGAGCAGCACCCTCTCCCAAGCCGGCTGGGAGGTCGAGCAAACCGTTCACGCAAGGCACGGCATGAACCTCACCAACATTGAGGCTCGGTGGACAGCACCGGGTTCGGAGGGGCGCCAAGTGGTCTTGGCAGCCCATTATGACTCTAGAAACATCGCCGATAAAGACCTCAACGAAACAAACCGGAGCCTTCCTCTGCCCGGAGCGAACGATGGCGCAAGCGGCGTGGCGGTTCTCCTCGAGTTGGCGACGATCGTTCCCGGGCTGAATTTGTCGTACGACCTTGTCCTGTTTCTCAACGATGCCGAGGACCAAAATCAAAACTTCACGGTGGGAGCAGAGGCGTGGGCAGAAAATCTCTCCTCGGAAGAAATTGCGAACACGGAGGCCTTTGTGTTGCTGGACATGGTCGGCGATGCTGACCTTCAACTTCGCAACATCAACCCCGGGAACGAGACGCTCAAAGAGCGAACGGTCCGCCTCGCCGGAGCACTGGGCCTTGTTGCCGACATGAACGATTGCAACGGGGTGGCTGGGCTCGACATCGTGCAATACGAGATCGAAGTCGGCGTGCTCGATGACCACTATCACGCCCACGTCCGTAACATTCCAAGCATCGACATCATGGACCCTGAATACGGAGAACCGACGCCTTACGCATTCGGCAGCCTCTGGCACACCATGGAAGACACGCCCGACAAAGTCAGTGCCACCTCGCTTGAGCAAGTCGGTCGCTTGGTGGAATTGGGTCTGCGAACCGATGCGTTCGTGGGCATCATCATGGGCGGGGATTCAACCGAACCTCTGCAAGAAGAGCAGGCGCCCCCTTCAAGCGACGAGGAGGAGGTTGACGGCCGTGGTAACCCAAGGATGGCCATCGCAGGATTGGCGACACTTATCATCGTCACCGGAGGCCTCTTGTTGCTTGAAACCAGCAGGAAAGGATGAGGAACATGCGCGGGAAATATGGAAAGAGGTCATATCCGCGCATGGTATCGTCGCGCTAGGAGGGGGATGCATGGACGAAGACCGTGAACAACGCATGCTTGCCCTCCGCGAACGTGTCAAAGCGAAAAAAACAGCCAACCTCGCCGGACAAGTTACCGTTGAAGCCCAAGAACACGAGGAAGAACTCGTCGTCTCTCAAACCCTTGTCGAGACCGAACGAGCCAATGACGAGTGGATGGAAATGCTGGATCGGGATGCTGACCGCTGGCGGAACCTCGCTGCGACGCTGATTCTTCTCGGGAGTATTCTGGGCATCATCAGCGGCGCACTCATACTCCAAGGAAACCCAAGCGAATTGCTGAACACATCCCTTTTTGCTGAACAGGAATCCGTTGACATCTCGGGAACAGCCCTTGAGGACGTTGATGGGTCGGGCGTCGAGGGCGTCACCGTGCAGTTGCTTCAAGAGGATTCGAGGATTTTGCTTCAAGAAGCCGTCACCGATCGTTTTGGCCATTACACGATGGACAACGTGAGACAAGACACTCACATCATCGTCTTCTCCAAAGCCGGTTACGAAACCGTGGAACGGACCTTCCTCCCAGACAACGTGGGCTTGGACCCCGTCACCATGAAACCCGGAGAGGGGACTCGCTACGAGAACAACGAACAACGCATCGACGGCTGGACCTTGGACAACGCCGTTGGACTCTCGAGCGCCATCGGCCTCATCACGATTGTTGCAGCCTTTTTCGGCATCCAATCGGCGGTTGAAATTCGACGAGGAAAGCGCTACCGTCGAAGCCAATACCTTGCTGGCTTGGCGTTGTTTAGCCGTGGCCTCATCATCGTAGGACCTGCGCTTATCTTGTTTGGAATGGTGGTCAACGTCTTCGCACGAGATGACTTTGAGGACCGTCGAGAGGACTGACCATGTACCTAATTTCGGTCGAGGGGGGGGACGGCTCTGGAAAAGGCGAAGCCGCACGAATCCTTGGTGAATTGCTTGCTGAGTTTCCCTTTCCCGAAGTCGTGATGACGCACGAGCCTCGTCGGCACAGCGAATTGGGGAAATTGGCCCTTGCATCGGTCAAACTCGGCAACAAAACTCCGCTTGAAGAAGCGGGTCTGTTTGCTGCCGACCGATTGGACCATTCCCACACGTTCATTCGACCGCATCTTCAGCGGGGAGCGGTCGTGGTTTCGGACCGGAACATCCACTCCTCGCTCATCTACCAGGGCGTTGTCGGTGACTTGGGCGTTGAAGAGGTGGCGGGCATGAACGCTGCCGCCATGATTCCGGACCTCGTGTTTTGGATTGACTGCGACCCCGAGAAGGCCATGAAACGAATCCGTTCGGGCACGCTAAGAATGACCAGCCAGAAGCAAGAATATTTTGAGACAGAGGAGATTCAGACCACCATTCGCCAAGGCTTCCACGACCTTTTTGCCGAGGAGAACACGGTGCCGGCCCCGTTCCACCAATGCACCGTGGTCGGCCCGATCATGAACGAGGGTGGACTGGATGAACTCAAAAGCAAATTAAGAAGGGAACTGCGCCGGTTTTTCAACCGAAAACCTGCGCCGTTGAACACCGATTTGGACCTGGTCGACCGAAACCTGTTGAACGGGTTGGTCCACGATGTCAAAAAACAACGAAGGCTTCCGGGAGCCCCACAGGAACGAACCGCCATTCACATCGGATGGCTCGGAGGTAAATCGCCTGCACAATGGATGCAGGATGCCGAAGACAACTGGCCCACAGCGTCCGCACAGGACAACGACGTTCCGGCAACCCCGATGGCCCATTCGAGCTGGTCCATTCTCGGCACCCTTTCCTTAATGGTGGGCTCAAGCGAGGTACCCCGGCTCCATGCCTCCCTCGGCCCCGTGAGAATGGTGACCCAACGGCATACCCAACGGCTCATCAAGTGGCTTCTGATGGAAAATTGGGTTCACAAGCAGCAAAACCACACGCCGTTCACCGACGCTCAACTGTTCAAACTTCGTGATGAGCGGCTTGGATTTGCACGCTTAACGCTCGCAATGTGGCCGTTACGCTCCTCCCTTGCAAGCTGGCGTCGAGCGAATCCCAACGCTCCTTGGGAGAGGGCTCTTCGCGACGTGTTTGCTACCGCCGATGGGAGGGAATTAGCGCCGGTGCTCGCAAAGGCCACAAATGACATCAGCCAACGCTTGACCATCTTGACGAGCGGTCACGAGGGATGCCCTCTTCCGACCACGCCAGCCGAACTTGAGGTGTGGTGGTCCGTGCCTCCACCGACTCATTCCTCTTCCTGACCGTTCGCCTCACGCTTTGCGAGAACAAACGTGGCGTTGCCCGGAAGAAGAACCTCTCCCGCCCCGAGGAAGGCTTGGGCTCGAGCTGAGAACATCCCGCACAACAACACCCCAAGACCGAAGCCAAAGGGCACGCCCGTGAGCACGCGTTTCATGTTCGTTGATTCATACGATGTCAGCAATTGGAGAAAGCCGTCGAAGATCAGCGGCATGCAGAGAAGCAAACCGCATGCCAGCCAAAGCAAAGTCCTTCGATTTTTTTGATAGGTTGATTTCAACCATGCATCCGGAAGGAGGGAGAGGCACGTATCGCGAACCGTCCAGCGATTCCATCCTCTCCGGGTGAACACCACGCCCCCGACAAAGAGACCCATGAAAATCCCGATATCACGGGTGCAGACAGGAAGTTGGTTGTTGTTTACTTCCCAAGAGCGTTCGTGCTTCTGGTGGCAGTTTAAGTCCCCAAAACCGTAAATCAGCGCAGCGTAAGGATTGATTTCACCCCAGGCCAACTGGCCGTGTCCGTGCTGCACGTCATCCTCGTGAGCATGCGGAGGGACCGGGTCGTTTCCGCTTGATCCCCAACCAGCCGTGCCCAGGTAATCGATGGCGTTTGCCCGCGCCCCCAAGTCGGTGACCGTGCCCGGCTCAAGCGTGAGGGGCGCAACGAAAAACGAGAACAAAAAAAAACCGCAAATCACCGTCACCCATCGGCCCACCTTTGCTTCGGCGTCACGGTGTTCCAAGCCGTTGGGCTCCATGATCAATGCTTGGTGAGGAATGACTTGATTCTTTGCTCGACCAGCCAAGACTTCAATGCTTGAGGAGCCTTCCCCGCTTCATGGTCGTCGACCCACCTGTTCGTGTTGGTTTGTTCACCGGCCTGCAAGCGGGAGGCTTCATCGGCTTGTTCCTCGGCTTTTCCCTCGCCGTTGTCTCGGCCCTCACCCAACCGGATGAACTGATGCAACTGGTTGAATTCATGTGCATTACACCGTTGCTTTGTGCAGCTGTTCTCGGTCCGATTTTAGCGTGGCGACGTGCCCCCCCACCGCCTCCAGCCGACCCGCTGGAAGCGGTTCGGGCGGTGGTGGAGCCGTTCAATGAAGGGCAAGGAAAGTGGAGGCCGTTAAGCCATGTACGAAGCGACGGGCGAAACGTCCGCATCGACCTGCACAATTCGACGCAAGTCTTGGCCATCGTCGCAGCCACCCTGCCGTTTGCAGAAGAGGTCCCCTTGAAATACATCGTTGGGCGAGGCGAGGCAAGAAGCCGTGAACCAACACTTCGCCCGAAGGTTCTCGCCCACATCGAAGAGCGAGTGGAGTTGCACCGTCGACGCCGGACCTCCTCGACCATCGAGGTCATGCCGCCATCCATTATCGATCACATGGAGGCCACCCACCGGATGCATCGCCGACTGTTCTACCTGCTCCCCATCATTCTCTTCTTCGCATGGTTGGAATTGAGGGTTTGAACGCAACAGGCTATGAGGGACGGCCGCCTCCTACCATCATGGCGAACGACGTCGGTAAGGCGATGGCTCGGTTGCGTCATCGTGATGTTCGCACCCGTCGGCGTGCGGTCAGGTCGTTGTTCGAACACGACGACCCCTCCACCCTTGATGCGTTTGAAACCCTCTTGGACGACGACGATGCCTGGTTCGTCACGAAAGCGCTTGATGCATACCGACTGTGGGCCCCCCAAGCCGGCCCAGGTGCTGTTCGAACGCTGATGGAGCATGCATCCTTGGACGTTCGCAGATGTGGAGCGAATCTCTTGGTCGCCATGGGAAGTGAAGGCGTTGCATTGGCCCTGCAGGCATTAAGCGACGAAGACCGAGTGGTCCAGAAGAAAGCAAGCCAAGCCGTTCTCGCCCACGGCGGTCAGGATGACATTGCAGCCTTGCTTCAACATGCTTCGCCATCCATTCGAGCCATGGCCATGCGCCACCCTGCCACAAATGAGGGAGACGTACTCGCAGGCCTGAAAGACCCCGCTCCACCCGTTCAAAGCATGGCCCTCGAAGCCGTTTTCAAGCGCGATTTGAGCACCTCCTTGTCAACCCTCATGCCCTTTTTCGAAGCGAATATCCAACCCGTTTCCATCTTGGTTTGGGCGACTCGTCATGCCCCTGAAGAACTCAAAGAACTGACCGGGGGCTTGCAAATCGGTCATGTCAAAGCGTTGACCGACCATTTGCGCAGGGAAGTTTCTAGCAGCGACGACCCGTTGCTTCAAGCGCTCATGAGCGCCAAGATGCTCACCCCCGTGGCTCGCTGGGTGGCGAAACAAGGAGCGAGCGAAGATGCATTGCGGTGGTCGCTTATCAACAACAGCGACCTTGACCTCATTGAGCGGTGCAAGTTGCTTGAACGCTTGGTCGGCAGAGCCGGTGAGCAAGCGGTCCGGTCTGAAGTTCAGGCTCTGCTCGCATCCGAGCCCGAGGAACTGCTCAAAGTAGCGTGCGAGAACCTATCAACCGCCGCAGACGAAGTTGCCCCATGAGCGAGAACGCCTCGGGCCTCTGCTTCCACGCCGATGCAACACACGGTGCAGAACATCGATTGGTGGCAGGACTCACCATCGATGGGCCGTTTACGTCCACCTCGCTCGTTCTCCGCTTCCCTCGTTGGGTGCCCGGCTCCTATTTCCTACGCGAGCCCATCCAACACATGTTCGATTTTGAGGCAGAGGATCAAAACGGGCCGTTGTCTTGGAAACGTGTCGGAGTGGACGGCATCACCGTCCGCATGAAAAAAAGCACGAAGAAGGTGAAGATAAACTACGGACTGCTGGCCCATGAACTCACCGTCCGGTCCAATCATTTGGACGCAACACACCTCCATTTAATGCCCCCTTTCACCTGGTTTTGGCCTGAGCGGGGCATTGAACCTGCAAGACTTCATCAAACGCACACCGTGGAGTTGACCGCCCCCTCATCTTGGACACCTGCAACCCAACTCCAAGGAGAAAAGAGCACAACGAACAAAGAATCGAAACGTTGGACCTACCTCGCAGATGGGAGAGACTTCCTCTTGGACAGCATCATTGAAGTGAACGAAAACCCGGCCATCATCTACGTCGTTGATGGAAGAGAACATCGCCTCAAGTGGTGGGACAGCGGCGGCCACGAACCTGACAAAAAGCGTCTTGCGTCCTTTGTTGAAGACACCGAACGCATCATCAAAGAACACCACGCCCTTTTCGGCGTCCCCCCTTGGCCAGCCTACACCACCGTTCTTCACCTGACCGATACAGGGAGAGGTGGTTTGGAGCACATGAACTCTCAAACCTCGATGATGCCGCGTTCGTGTTTATTCCCAAAACACCCGGACGAATACCGCGATTTGGTGAGTTTGTTCTCCCATGAATACCTGCATCAATGGAACGTGAAACGCCTTCGTCCCAAGGCCTTCTTGGATTACGACCTCCAATCGGAAACACACACCGATTTGCTTTGGTGGTTTGAAGGTGGAACGTCATGGTTGGGCGACATGATGTGCGTCCGCTCCGGTGCTTGGAGCGAGGAGGACTGGCGAATTGATTTCGAGCGCAAGATGAAACGCCATACAGTTCGCAACGGGATGCATCGAGAATCGCTTGCCGAGTCGAGTCATGATGCGTGGATTCACCTCTATAGAAGCGGCCCTTATACGCGTGAAAGTCAAATTTCTTACTACCTTGAAGGCGAGTTGGCCATGTTGTGCTTGGACCTTGAACTCCGACGACGAAATCAAAACGTGTTCGGGGCTTGCGACTTGATGGCGAAAATGGTCCGCAAGTATGCGCTTGATTCCGAAGAATCGGAAGAACTCGGCGTTGAGTATCGTGACATCCGGTCCACCCTCAAAACCTGTCCAGGGGGCGAAAACATGGGACCTTTCTTGGACAAGTTGGTCAAGAAACGGGCGCTACCCAACGTTGCAAAGGCCTTGTCGTCGCTTCGGCTCAAACTGGTCCCTCACGCATCCGATGAGCCAGGAAGCGGCTGGCTGGGACTTCATCTGAAGGAAGATGGCGGCCATGTCATCGTTTCAAGCCATCAGACAGGTTCTCCGCTCCGATTGTCGACACAAGTCGGCGATGAGATCGTCGCCGTGGACGGGGTCCGTGTCCGCTCAACCAGCCACCTCAACAAGTTGATTGCAGGGCGAGCCGGAGAAAGCGTGACCATTGACCTGTCCCACGAAGGCATCCTCACCTCCACGGCCGTCACCATCGGTGAATCTCGGCAGCATGGCGTCACGCTAAAAGGCAAAGGCAACGACCGTTGGAAGGCGTGGATCAAGACCCGTCAGGGCCGTTGAACGGCGGGTACTCACGCAGCGTCTCGAGCGGGAAGAAAATCGGTGGCGTCTCGTCGGCGATACGGTGCCGGCTGGTCTTTGGTGGATACACATCGGGCGAAAGGCTCATTTCGATCACATCGGCTTTTGTAATGCTCTCAAGGCCGCACCCGGGCCAAACATCAACCTCGATTCGGTCGTCTGTGAGGTAATCAAGACAAATCGCCGGTACGCGTTTCAAGCCCAGGAGTACACCGACAGAATGCCGATGGTGCCCGTCAAGAATTGAACCGGTTGCTCGGTCGACAATGAGCGGTTTGGTATATCCATCCCATCGTTTGGTCATCTCAAGCAACTTATCTCGGTTCTTCTCTTTGATTTCTTCGTGCGCCTTCAGCCACGCAAGGGGGACCAGCGTAACATCAGCTTCGGTCCACTCCATGCCTTTGCGACGGTTGATTCTCCCATAATGCTTTTTCACGCCGTTCCGTGGATTGGCCCAGAGAGGCGGACACACGATGGTCAGCGAACGGTGGATAACGGGCACGGAAGCTGACCTGCCCGGCATCGACGCCCCACCTCAACTCAAAAGATGGCTCAACACCCTTCCGGATGACTTGTGCACCATCTCCAACCGTCTGTGTTCCGAAGGTTACGGCGTGTGGTTGGTGGGCGGTTCTGTTCGTGACGCTCTGCAGGCACAGGAAGTGCAAAACACCGATATCGACGTCGCCACCTCCTGCCCTCCGCAAGAAATGCTTGCGCTGTTCGGCGAACAAGCCGTTCCGACAGGTCTTGAGTTTGGAACCGTGACCGTGAAGGGGACAACGCAACCTTACGAGGTGACCACCCTGCGGTCTGAATCGTTATACAGAGACGGAAGACACCCTGAAAACGTCGTTTGGGGCCGGTCTTTGAAAGAAGATTTGAGCCGTCGTGATTTCACCATCAACAGCATGGCCGTTGATGTCGCACGCCAGCGACTCTACGACCCTTTTGACGGCCGAAGCGACCTTGAAAAGCGGTGCGTCCGGGCCGTGGGGGAAGCAATGCAACGGTGCGAAGAAGATGCTTTGCGAATCCTGCGCGCCTATCGCTTCCTTTCTCAAGACGCAGTTTCGCTCTGGTCAATGTCGCCTCAGCTGCGCGTTGCCGTTGGTCACCACCGAAGCCGACTCGCCATGGTAGCCGTGGAACGCCACTGGCGTGAAATCAAGAAGATCTTGAAAAATCCGTTTTCTGGTGCCATCCTCTCAATGATGCAGGACGACGGTGTTTTCCCAATCGTTTTCCCCGCATCCCGCATCATCGGAGCACCTCTTCTGAGGGCCGTTGACGATGGAAACCTCCGTGACCTCAGCCCGATGCAGCGACTCGCTGTCGTGTTCGCCCAACAACCGACCTCCACCTTGTTGGAGGAACTGAGGAACCTTCGGACCTCACGGGAGGAACAACGGGAAGCAGCCACCTTTCACGAACAACTCCAACACCTCCCTTCGCCTTTGGGTGCCTCCCTTCGGGTCTTTTCCTACGTCTTGGGGACTTCGGCAGCCCTGCACCTGGCAGCACGAAAAGGCCTTGCGATTCACGGGGTTGACCTTCAAGGAGAACCCGAAACGCAGGTTGACGCAGTTCTTGCCGCATGGGATGCCCTTCCATCAAGGAAAAGTCCCGATGGTTGTCTCATTGACGGGCATTGGCTCATGCAACGTTCCGGTATTCAAGAGGGCCTTCGTTTAGGCAGGCTGAAAAATTGGTTGCATCGATTGCAGATTGAACAAGACCTTGTTCGCGTGGAAGATATGGAGCGCCTCTTGAGTCAACTTCCGTTTGAACACGGTGAATGCGAAGACTGGCCGCAGTTGGAATTTCCCTGAGTGCAGGCATCATCTTCATGACGATGAAGGTCGTGGACGTTTCATGGCAGAGATTCTTTTGCCTGAGAAAGAGGAATTTAATCGCCGTGTCGATGACGTTTCACATCGCATCGCATCCATCAGCGAGAGCAACACCATGGCGAAGTTGCTCCAGTCCAACTTCAAAACTTGGCTCAATTCTTCAGCCGTGTCTCCGGTCAAACTCACACAAGACCTCGATGAAGACAAGAACGGCATGATTTCGGGCGATGAATTCGCCACGCTGCTGGGAAAGATGACAGGTGAAAAACCCCCTCAATGGGTGGTCGAGGTGGTCTTTTCGTTCGTTGAAGCCGATACGAAAACGGGCATACCCATCTCGGATTGGATGGCGTTCCTGGCTGCAAGTGGACTCGAAGTCCCCGATTCGCTGTTTGCTACCCCGGTGATCATCACCGGCTCATTGTTGATTGATAAGGCCGAAATTCACGTTGGCGAGAGCGTCACCATCACGGCTTCCTTCAACGAACCGGTCGATGCTTACGAGCTGAACGTCACCTCTTCTCTCGGGCAAAGTGAGAATTTCATTACTCGGCAGGAGGCGATGGATTCGCCGACCTTTGATGAGTTCGTTTTGGAAGGCGATACCGCTGCAGAATACACCGTTGAACTCCTTCATCTCGGCGTACGACTGGACAGCGGCGGGTTTGTCATCACCGAGGCGCCCATGGTTGAACCCGAACCAACGACTGAGGAGGATGCCTCCAACGAAACAGAACGTGCCGTTGAAGATGAGCCGGTTTTGCCCTCCTCCGTTTCGTTTTCCGAAGTCAATGAATCGCTTGCGGCCATGCGGTTGCGCAGCGAAACCCAGGCCTACATCGCCTCTTGCGGCTCGCACGAAGTCCAGTTCACGGTGCTTTCCAAGGCGAGAACCTTGCTCGGGGAAGGGCCTTACAAGAACGGTTCTACGCTCACGTGCTCGGGTTCTGACGGGACGGTGTTTGAGTTGATGGTCGTTCAAGAGGACGGTCGAACCTTCGAAAAAGGCGAAATCTACGACGCTGTTGTTCAGCCGTACATCTGGTCCGTCGCCCTTCGCCGCTTGGTGTGCCTTGAGCGCTGATCACTTCAGCGCTCGAGCGATTACGATCCGCTGAACTTCTTGGGTGCCTTCGTAAATCTGGGTGATTTTCGCATCGCGGAAAAAGCGCTCGACGGGGAATTCCTTCGTGTAACCGTATCCACCGAGCACCTGAATTGCCCGTTCGGAAACCCACATTGCCGTGTCCCCTGCGAAGAGTTTGGCCATGCTTGCTTCCTTGGAGTGCCGAGGGCCGTCGGCATGGTAATGCTGTTCCTTGGTCCATGCGGCCTTGTAGACCAGCAAACGGGCAGCCTCAATTTGCGTGGCCATATCCGCCAAATAAGCCATGATCATTTGATGATGAGCAATTGGCTTACCGAAGGCTTCTCGCTCATGAGCGTACTGCAAAGCCGACTCGTAAGCGCCTTGGGCGATACCAAGGGCTTGGGCTGCAATACCAATTCGGCTGTTATCAAGGGCATTCATGGCGATGGGGAAACCGTTTCCAACCCCCTTGATCACGTTCTCAACAGGAACCTTGCAATCGTTGAGAACGAGGGTGCAGGTATCGGATGACCGAATCCCGAGTTTGTCTTCTTTCTTTCCGACGGAAAAGCCTTCAAAGTCAGCATCAACGATGAATGCGGTTGTTCCGCCGTGCTTCTTTGTGCCGTAATCTGGATGGTCAACATCTTTTGCGAAAAGCACGAGAATCTTGGCTTGGGCACCGTTGGTGACCCACATTTTTTCGCCGTTGAGCACGTAATGACGGCCGTCCTCGGAAAGTTTGGCTTTGCAGACCATGGCGGCTGCATCGGTCCCGGCGCCGGATTCTGACAGCGAATAGGCTCCGACTTCTCCGGCAGCGAGGCGAGGGAGATAGGTGCTTTTCTGGTGCTCATCCCCGTGAAGGGCGATGGTCATGGAGCACAAACCAACGTGGACGCAAAACATCACGGCAAAGGAAGGGTCGACGCGAGCCAATTCCTCAATGATGATGGCCTCGGACACATCGTCGACCGGTGAACCACCGTACGCCTCAGGGATGGTGATTCCGTGGAGGCCGTATTCGAGGAAGGCCTCCCATTCCTCTGCGGGCGGAATTTGATTTTGGTCTCGGTGCTCAACCGTCGGAGCAAGCACCGTTTCGGCAAAGTCTCGGACCAGTTCGCGAATCATCTGCTGTTCATCGGTTTCGCCAAAAATCATACGCTCGCCAACATGCCCACATCGCGGAGTTTCTTAATCCGTTGGTTCGGTCAAAAAGCACTTTCCTCCTCAGGCTTCATATACCACCTGTGAAAGCCGCGTCTACGAGGGAGACCTATGGACGATGACATCGTTGAATTCGTGATTGCCCAAGACCGGAAATACTCCATGGACCACTTGTGGTTCCAGCAAAAGGAACAGAAATTGATGATCGGTGTGAGCGAATTCATGCGCATCGAAATCGGAGACATCCTGCGGGTGATTCTGCCCCAAGCTGAAACCGAAGTGGACGAAGGCGGAAGCCTCTTTTCGCTCTGGAGCGCTGATGAGAAGGTCTCACTCACCTCACCGTTTTCGGGCGTCATCTCCGATGTGAACGGCGAGGTGGAAATCAATCCGGACCTCGTCAATGAATCCGCCTACAACGACGGGTGGATCATCCTTTTCGAACCGCACGACCTCCAAATCAATCCCGA
>Ga0181605_10000127_pt1 | contig 72205 bp, 67 predicted proteins | sample 041ome_11_FD_148676 | JGI IMG/M metagenome (GOLD analysis project Ga0181605, IMG submission 148676) | Coastal salt marsh microbial communities from the Groves Creek Marsh, Skidaway Island, Georgia - 041411US metaG (spades assembly) | ecosystem: Environmental > Aquatic > Marine > Intertidal zone...
GCCGTGGAAATGAAAGAGATTTTTGGAGACCAACCCCATTTTATGATTTCCAGCGTGGCACAACAAAATCTAATGACCTTGAAAGATGCGCTTTGGAAAACGTTAAATCCCGTACATGCCTAATTCCAGTGGTCTTATTTTCCTTTTATTTTTAGGAACCTTTTCGATGAGTTTGGCACAAGATGACACGCCCATTGCCAAGTACGACTTTGCAAATGACTCAGGCTATCAAAAGGCACTGTCCACATTAAAAACGCAATACAATACCTCCAAACATTCCAAACTTTTAGACAGTATTGCCAAATTAGCTTTTCTCTATAAAGATTGGGAAACCGCCCACGATTATAGTCGTCAACTGGTGGAGGTAGCCCCCAGCGGAATGGGCTATTTTCGTCTCGGCGGAGCAGCGGGGTTTCGGTCGTTGGAAGTGGCGCGAATCTTTTCATTGCCCTATGTAAGTAGTATGCGTGTCGGTTTTGAAAAAGCAGCGGAACTGCTGCCGGATTTTATTCCAGGACTACGTGCCCAAGTAAATGTATATACCGTATTGCCCGCACTGATTGGAGGCGATTTGGAAAAAGCCAAAGAATATGCGTCTCGAATTGAAAAAAGAGACCCTGTTGAAGGAGCATTGGCATTTGCCTATATCGAAGAACAAACCTACCATCCGGAGGAAGCAAGACGATATTTTCAAAAAGCATTTGAAATTTTAAAAGGAAAAGAAGGCGAATGTACCCCACAAATGGAGGCCTATTTGATGGCTTCACGAAGAAATTTAGCCTATAATTTAGGTAGAGCTGCTGCCGTTTTCCAAATAGAAAGTACCCTGGGGGCTTGCTTGTTACGCTATTTTTTATCTACCTACAGTCAAAATGATACGGTACCAAAAAGTTGGGTAATCTACCGATTGGTACAAATTGCATACACCAACAAAGATGGGGCACAAATGCAACAGTGGATCGATCAAGCCTTAAAAATAGATCCTAAATTCTCTGAAATTTTAGAATTAAAAAAGAAATTAGCGTTATGAAAAGGATTCATTTTATTGCGATAGGTGGTAGTGCCATGCACAGTTTGGCATTGGCCATGCACCAAGCCGGGCACAAAGTGAGTGGAAGTGATGACGCTATTTTTGAACCTTCGCGTTCCAAATTGGCTGCGGTGGGTTTATTACCGGAAAAGCTTGGGTGGTATCCAGAATCCATTACCTCTGAGATCGATGTAATTGTCCTGGGAATGCATGCAAAAAAGGACAATCCGGAACTTTTGGCGGCGCAAGGGTTGGGCATTTCCATACAGTCCTATCCCGAATTTATTGCAGCTTTTGCCGCCCAAAAAACCCGAGTGGTCATCGCGGGTAGCCATGGAAAAACAACCATAACCGCCATGATACTTCATGCTCTTCACTATCACGATCTGGCTGTAGATTTTATGGTGGGAGCTCCTATTCCCGGAGTTCAGCAGACGATAGAAATATCAGAAAACAATGATTTTATGTTGTTGGAAGGAGACGAATATTTGTCCTCTCCCATCGACTTGCGTTCAAAGTTTTTATGGTATCATCCGCAAATTGCATTGATCAGCGGAATTGCTTGGGATCATGTGAATGTCTTCCCCACTTTTGACCATTACTGTGAGCAATTTGAAGCCTTTATCCAATCCATTTCAGAGGGCGGGGTGTTGCTCTATAATGAAGCCGATCCCGTACTGAAAAAAATGGTGGAAGCCAGCACACATCCGATAAAGAAAATCCCATATCAATTACCCCATTACAAAACCGAAAATGGCGTAACGCAAATAGAAACGACAGAAGGCTGGTTGCCATTGGCGGTTTTTGGAGCACACAATTTGATGAATTTAGCCGGCGCGCAATGGATTTGTCAACTTATGGGAGTGGATTTGGCTGATTTTTACGAGGCCATCAGCAGTTTCAAGGGGGCTGCGAATCGTTTGGAGTTGATGGCAAAAGGGAAAAACTGTTTTTTGTACAAAGATTTTGCGCATGCTCCCAGCAAAGTAACGGCAACGGTGAAGGCCGTTCGCCAACAGTTTGCGCAATTTAAAATGGTAGCGGTCTTGGAACTCCACACCTACAGCAGCTTGGATTCCAATTTTATCGATGCCTATTGCGAAAGCCTGGCAGCAGCCGACACTGCATTGGTGTTTTATGATCCCGAAGCACTTAAAATCAAAAACAGAACCCCCATCGAACCGGAGCGAATTCAAGAAGCTTTTCAACAACCTGAACTTCAAGTTTTTACTAAGAGTGCATTGCTTTTTGAGGCTTTGCATAACTTGGATTATTCGAATACAGTTCTCTTGATGATGAGCTCTGGAAATTTTGGTGGTTTGGATTGGGAGTTGTTGAAAAATCGTGTAACGACTGCACCAGACTAAAATTTAACAGGCTATTTTTTTTAATTAAGGTTTGATTTTCGATGCTTTTTTGAGATTTTAGTAGTACGTATTTCAAAACCGTGGAAAAGAAAATCGACAAACTTACCATCAAAGATTGGGATCCCGAGGATCGACCTCGAGAAAAATTGGCGCTTTTGGGCGAAAAGGTGTTGAGTACTTCAGAACTCTTGGCGGTTTTGGTGGGGAGTGGGAGTCGCAAAGAAAGTGCAGTAGCTTTGATGCAGCGATTGTTGTCGCAGGTGGATAACGATTTACATCAATTGGCAAAAATGCCCTTGGAACGGATGACTGCTTTGGAGGGAATAGGAGAAGCCAAAGCCCTAAAAATAAAAGCTGCCCTAGCCTTGGGAAAACGACTCCAACAATTTCCTCGCTCTGAAAAACCTATATTGAATAGTAGTAAGCGAGTTTTTCAAACCATTCAGCATGAATTGGTGGATTTGGCTCATGAAGAATTTTGGATTTTATACGCCAATCAAGCGGCTCTCTTACTTCAAAAGTATTGTTTGAGCAAAGGTGGGATTTCAGCCACTACAGTGGATATTCGTTTGGCGTTTAAAAAGGCGCTAGAGCTTGGGGCTACAGCCATGGTTTTGGTTCACAATCATCCTTCGGGAGCCCTCATTCCCAGTGCGCAAGATAAAAATGTAACGCGTAAATTTAAAACCGCAGCTGCAAATTTGGACATTCGTATTTTAGACCATTTGATTGTGTCTGAAAAAGGCTATTTTAGCTTTGCCGACGAAAACATCCTTTAAATGCTATTGGTCTATACGCACAAAATCACGCCGCGATTAACATATATTTTTAAACAGCTCTTTGTTCGAATGCTCCATTTACCCATTGAGTTTACCACCACAATTGAGGTTTTTGTGGCGCATTCGGGACCCAAAATATCCTACACCCAAGCTCCCTTGGGGGATGCTTTTTTTGTCGCTGCGCACAATCTTTTGTTTGAACAAGGGGTGCAGGAACAGCTCATTGAGATGGATGAATGGGAGGGACTCCCCATTTTTTTTAAAACTTCTCCACACTCCAAAATCCCTTTCGATCTTTTTGCGGCTGCTTTCTATTTAATCACCCGCTATGAGGAAGGACTCCCCCATATAAAAAACAAGGAAGGTCATTTTGATCCTTCGCAAAGTTTGGCGGGGATCAATCATTTTTTAGAGCTTCCCGTGATTGATTGTTGGGTTAAACAATTTTATGGAGATTTAATCCAAGCATTTCCTCAATTGCCCCCTTTGGATGCGCCAAAAGTAAAGCGCAGCCTGTTGTTTGATATTGCCTTACCCTTTCAATATTTGCATCACTCTTTGTTGAGTAATTTGGGACTCTTTTTGCGGGCACTCGCTGCTTTTGATTTTTATAAAATTTATGAGCAATTAAGTGTTTTATTACGATTGCGCTCCGATCCATACAATACGTTTGAGTTCATCAAAAAGCGTTGCTTACAAAACGGATGGAAGCCAACATTCTTTTTTTTATTTTCCAAAAGTTCCCCTTTTGAAACCACCATTTCCATTTATAACAATGCCTATCACGATTTGATGAAATCGGTTTCAGATTATTTTAAAGTGTGTGCTTTGGTATCTGTAAAATCTCAACACAGGCTTTTTGAGGCGCTGCCCGAAGAGCTCAAATATTTAGAAAAAGAAATTCATCGGGAGATAAAAACGGTTCGGATGAGTCAGGGGATTATTTCAGTTTCGGAGCTTTACAGCGCACTGACGGAGATGGAGATTGAGGAAGATTATAGCATGGGTTATGCTACTGTGATGGGATATCGTGCAGGCACTGCAACGCCCTATTACCATTATGATTTGTCCCATGAGTTGCAATCTCCCCTTAGAATATACCCAGTGGTAGCAAGTGCTTGGGTACTTAAAAATATGACTCCTGCCGCTGCCTTTTCCAAATTGGAAAAACTATATACAGCACTGCCGCTTTCGTCTTGTCAACACATTTTTGCAATGACCAATGCCCTCCTTAAAAAAAATAAAAGCGAAAAAAGTTGGAATAAAGCCTTTGAGGCTTATATTAATAAGCATGAGATTACATCCTGACACCACAGATATTTTTTTTGATTTAGACCATACGCTTTGGGATTTTGAAAAAAATTCGGCTTTGACTTTTGAAAAAGCCTTTTCCTTCCATCTACCAAATATTGATACTCCTCAATTTTTGAAACACTATAACCCCATCAATCAGTATTATTGGAAGCTATATCGCGAAAACAAGATCAGTCAGGAGGAATTGCGTTATGCCCGTTTGGAAAAGACATTTCTAAAGATCGAAGCCCCTCAAGACCCAGCTTTGATCAAAGTCATTTCGGAAATATATATTGAAAATCTATCCACTTTCACACATCTTTTTGAGCATACTCACGAATTGTTAAGGGATTTAAAAACGAAATATCGCTTGCATATCATCACCAACGGATTTGAATCGGTGCAGCATCGAAAGATTTCAAACAGTGGTTTAAAGGTCTATTTCGATCAGGTTTTTACAGCCGAAAAAATAGGTCAAAAGAAGCCTCATCCTTTGATTTTTGAAACAGCCTTGGAGCAGACCCAAACCCAAGCCAGAAAGGCGGTGATGATTGGTGATAATGTAGAAGCCGATATACAAGGAGCATTGGCGTTGGGGATGCAAGCCATTCATTTTAATTCGCATCACGAACCCGAGCACGAGCTGTGTCCCATCGTGTATTCCTTGGCTGAAATTAAAAAAATGTTTTAAGCATCAAGGGTAAGCCTTTCGATTTGCCAACATTTATACATATTTTTGACCCATGGATATAAAAAATGCGCAACAGGCTGTTGACGATTGGATTAAAGCGCACGGCGTGCGTTATTTCGATGCGTTGACCAATATGGCTCAATTGACCGAGGAAGTGGGTGAAGTTGCCCGTATCATTGCCCGTCGCTATGGCGAGCAATCCGAAAAGGAGAGTGATCGGGAGAAAGATTTGGGCGAAGAATTGGCTGATGTAGTGTTTGTTGTCCTCTGTTTGGCCAATCAAACTGGGATTGATTTACAAAGTGCTTTTGACGCCAAGTTGGAACTCAAATCTAAAAGAGACCAGCAACGGCATAAAAACAATCCAAAACTAAATTCATAAATATGCAGCTAGCGCTCTCGCATCCTTCACAGCATTGTGAGGGAGCACTAACCCTAACGGGTTCTAAAAGTGAAACCAATCGCTTGCTTTTGTTGCAGGCATTGTATCCGCAATTGACGTTAGAAAATTGTTCCAACTCCGACGACAGTCAAGTCATGCAACAAGCATTGCAGGGTGATAATATGTTGGTTGATATTCATCATGCGGGTACGGCCATGCGGTTTTTAACCGCGTTTTTTGCTGTAGAAGAAGGACGTGAAGTACTGCTCACAGGATCGAAACGGATGCAAGAACGACCCATTAAAATATTGGTGGAAGCTTTACGCTTTTTAGGAGCCGACATTCAATATGATAAAAAGGAAGGCTATCCGCCCTTACGAATAAAAGGAAAAAAAATCACTCAAAATCAAGTGACATTACCCGCCGATGTGAGTAGTCAATACATTTCTGCCTTGTTGTTGATTGCCCCGCGTTTGGAAAAAGGATTGACCCTCACTTTGGAAGGCAGTATTACTTCTGTTCCTTATATAAAAATGACATTGGCCCTGTTGGAACGGATCGGGATTGCTTCACATTTTAAGGGAAATAAAATAGAAGTAGCAGCGACTCCTAGTATAAATAGTAGCCTACAAACGGTTGAATCCGACTGGAGTTCGGCCTCCTACTTTTTCAGTTGTGTGGCACTTTCCGAACATGCAGAAATCCGTTTGTCCAATTTTTTTGAAAACAGTTTGCAGGGCGATGCCGTATTGCCGAAAATTTACAACGCTCTTGGAGTTCAGAGTCGTTTTGAAGGAAATACCTTGGTATTGTCGAAATCAAATTCTGTGGTTTCTTCACTGCAATTGGATTTGGTGAATAGTCCCGATATTGCACAAACCATAGCGGTGACTTGCTATGGTTTGGGAATAGCTTGTGATTTAACAGGCTTGCACACCCTAAAAATAAAAGAAACCGATCGTTTGGTGGCATTGGATAACGAACTCACCAAACTCGGTGCGAATATCAAAGTGACCGACAAGAGTTTGCATTTAGCTGCGGGAACAAATTTTCAAGACCATTGTGTATTGCCGACCTACAACGATCATCGGATGGCAATGGCCTTTGCGCCTTTAGCTCTAAAAATTCCTTTAGTAATTGAGGAAGCTGAGGTGGTATCCAAATCCTATCCCGATTTTTGGAAAGACATGGAAGCCATTGGTTTTCAGTGTCTTGTGAGATAAACACGCTTTTCCTTGACAAGCCCTCCTGTGAGGTGTTATATTTGCAGCTTATTTATAGCCAATGAAACTTTCAGATTTTAATTTTGAACTTCCCAATACACTTTTAGCGCAACGACCTGCACCCGATCGCGATGAATCTCGATTGATGGTTTTAAACCGCAAGGAAAAAACCATTGAACATCATTCATTCAAAGACGTCATCAATTATTTTGATGAAGGGGATGTGATGGTGTTGAATAATACCAAAGTATTTCCCGCTCGCCTTTTTGGAAATAAAGAAAAAACGGGTGCCCGTATTGAGGTTTTTTTATTGAGAGAACTCAACCAAGAACAGCGTTTGTGGGATGTTTTGGTAGATCCTGCGCGGAAAATCAGAATCGGGAACAAACTTTATTTTGGCGATGATGAAAGTTTGGTGGCCGAAGTAATTGACAACACCACCTCGCGTGGAAGAACGCTTCGTTTTCTTTTTGACGGCACCTATGCGGAATTTAGAACCAAATTGAAAGAATTGGGTCAAACACCCTTGCCAAAATATATCAAACGCCCAGTAGATAAAGAAGATCAAGATCGGTATCAAACCATTTACGCCAAACACGAAGGAGCCGTAGCTGCCCCTACTGCCGGGCTGCATTTTTCAAAGCATCTATTGAAGCGTTTGGAAATCAAAGGAATTGATTTGGCGGAATTGACTTTACATGTTGGATTGGGTACTTTTAGTCCGGTTGAAGTTGAGGATTTGTCAAAGCATAAAATGGACTCTGAAGAATTGATTATCGATCGCATTGCGGTGGAAAAAGTCAATGCTGCCAAAAAAGCCAACAAAAGGATTTGTGCGGTTGGAACCACAGTAATGCGTGGTTTGGAAAGCTCGGTTTCCTCTGCGGGTATGCTGAATGAATATACTGGATGGACACATAAATTTATTTTTCCTCCCTATGATTTTTCTTTGGCCAACAGTATGATTACCAATTTTCATACGCCCAAGTCAACCTTGCTGATGATGGTTTCTGCTTTTGCAGACCCCGATTTTATTAAGCAAGCCTATGATCTTGCCATTAAAGAGAAATACAATTTCTACTCCTATGGCGATGCGATGTTGATAATATAAGCAAGAAAAATAACGTATATTAAGAGTATGAAAGGGAAAGCCAAGGATTTTGGATACTAAAGATAAAACCGATATTCGCGCGCTTTCTAAGGAAGCTATTCTTGCGTTTTTTACCGAAAAAGGGGAGCCCGCTTTCCGAGCGAATCAAGTGTATCAATGGCTGTGGCAGAAAGGAGTGCATGATTTTGAAAGCATGACCAATCTTTCTAAATCCCTTCGAGATTTACTACAGGAGCATTTTGTGATCAATCATATCAATATTGACCGCCAGCAGCGCAGCACGGATGGAACCCTAAAAAATGCGATTAAATTGCACGATGGCTATGTGGTGGAATCGGTACTAATTCCTACAAAAACGCGATCAACAGCCTGTGTATCTTCTCAGGTGGGGTGCAGTTTGGATTGTACCTTCTGTGCCACTGCGACCCTCAAAAGAATGCGGAATTTAAATGCCGATGAAATCTATGACCAAGTGGTGGCCATTGATCAACAGAGCCGATTGTATTTCAAGCGTCCATTGACCAATATTGTTTTTATGGGCATGGGAGAACCCTTGATGAACTACAATCAAGTGCTATTGGCCATTGACAAGATTACACATCCCGAGGGCTTGGCCATGAGCCCAAGGCGCATTACCCTATCCACTTCTGGGATTCCAAAAATGATTCAAAAGTTGGCGGATGACGGGGTGAAATTTGAATTGGCGGTTTCTTTACACAGTGCACGACAAGAAGTGCGCGAGCAGATCATGCCGTTTGCAAAACAATTTCCGTTGGAAGACTTAAAAGCGGCCCTTTTGCATTGGTATGCTACCACCAAAAAGCGAATTACTTTTGAATATATAGTGTTTAAGGGAGTCAACGATACGGATGAGGATATTGAAGCATTGGTGCGTTTTTGCACGAATATTCCCTCAAAAGTAAATATTATCGAATACAATACTATTGATGACGCCACCCTGTCCCAAGCGGCTCCGGATCGGGTAGAGGCCTATATAGCAGCACTGAATCGTTTTAAAATTAGTGTAACCTATAGAAGATCAAGGGGTAAGGATATTGATGCTGCCTGTGGACAATTGGCCAATAAAATTGATCTTTAATCCCACTGGATTTATTATTGTTCCTCAACTAGAAATGATACCTTTGGACTAGAGTGGGAATTCAATGAAAGTTGTAGAACAAATAAAACAGCCAATTCATCAGGAAATGGAGCTTTTCGAGGAAAAGTTTACTCAATCCATGTCCTCAAAGGTGGCACTATTAAATCGGATCACACATTTTATTGTCAACCGCAAAGGAAAACAAATGCGTCCCATGTTTGTTTTTTTGGTGGCGAAAATGTTAGGCAACGGAAAAGTCAACGAGCGTTCCTATCGTGGAGCTTCCGTAATTGAGCTCATTCACACAGCGACCTTGGTTCATGATGATGTGGTGGACGATAGTAACATCCGTCGCGGCTTTTTCTCGCTCAACGCCTTGTGGAAAAATAAAATTGCCGTTTTGGTGGGAGATTACCTCTTGTCCAAGGGGCTTTTGCTTTCCATAGAAAACGAAGATTTTGATTTATTAAAAATCATCTCCATCGCAGTACGGGAAATGAGCCAAGGAGAATTGTTGCAAATTGAAAAAGCGAGAGCTCTTGATATCACCGAGGAAGTTTACTACGAAATTATTCGACAAAAAACAGCGACTTTGCTGGCTGCCTGCTGTGCCATGGGGGCACAATCGGTGAATGCCCCGGAGGCTGAAGTGACACAAATGCATCAATTTGGGGAGTTGTTAGGAATGGCCTTCCAAATCAAGGATGATCTTTTTGATTATGGCGATCGAAAAATCGGAAAACCTACGGGTATAGACATTAAAGAAAAAAAGATGACCCTCCCGCTGATTCATGCACTGAATGTGGTTTCCCCAGCCGATAAAAAATGGATGATCAATTCTGTTAAAAACCACAATAACGACAAAAAAAGAGTACGTCAAGTGATTGAAAAAGTGAAGGAAGCTGGGGGATTGGAATTTGCCATTACCCAAATGAATCACTATCGCGATGAGGCGTTGAAAATTTTGATGCAATTCCCCAAAGACGCCTATCGAGATGGGCTAGAAAAAATGCTCAACTATGTCATTGAGCGAAAAATATAGCAACCGCAATAGTGCAATTCAATCGTGCGATTTTCTCTTTTACAGGTTTAAGGAAAAGACTTATTTTTATACAAATTCAATCCATTGATTAATAGAACAACCATCGATCAAGTATATGAAACCGCACGAGTAGAGGAGGTGATTGGGGATTTTGTGGTTTTAAAAAAATCGGGATCCAATTTTAAGGGTCTAAGTCCCTTTTCACAGGAGCGAACGCCCAGTTTTATGGTGTCGCCAGTAAAGCAGATTTGGAAAGATTTTAGTAGTGGAAAGGGTGGGAATGTAGTGGCATTTTTGATGGAACACGAGCATTTCACCTATCCGGAAGCCATTCGTTTTTTAGCCAAAAAATACAATATAGAAATAGACGAAACCGAGCAATCGCAAGAGGAAAAAGAGCGCGCCAATGCTAAGGAAAGCTTGTATTTACTCTCGCAATACGCCATGGAATCGTTTTCCAAAAACCTTTGGGAATCTTCGGAGGGGATGGCCATTGGTTTGAGTTACTTTAGAGAGCGTGGATTTACGGATGCAAGCATCCGTTTTTTTGAATTGGGCTATTCGCTGGAGGAAAAAGATGCTTTTTTCAAAAAGGCAAAGAAAGCAGGGTATACGGAAGCATATTTGGAGCAATCGGGTTTGTCCATTCTCAATGATCAAGGTGCTTTTGACCGTTTTCGAGGAAGAGTGATGTTTCCCATTCGCAGTATGGCGGGAAGGGTGCAAGGCTTTGGCGGAAGGATATTGTCCAAAACCGCCAAAGCAGCAAAATACCTCAACTCTCCTGAAAGTGAAATCTATTACAAAAGCAAGGTGCTCTACGGTCTTTTTGAAGCCAAAAAAACCATTGCAAAAGAAGATGTTTGTTATTTGGTTGAGGGCTATACGGATGTCATACAGTTGTATCAAAAAGGGATCGAAAACGTAGTGTCCTCTTCGGGAACCGCCTTGACCAGTGAGCAAATTCGGTTGATCCGAAGACTCACTTCCAATATTGTCATTCTTTTTGACGGGGATGCGGCGGGGCTTAGAGCCGCATTACGTGGAGTGGATTTAATTTTAGAGCAGGGCATGCATGTCAAAGTATGTACGTTTCCCGAGGGAGAGGATCCAGACAGTTTTGCCAAAAAAAATACTACCGAAGAGATTCAATTTTTCTTAAAAGAAAACGCCAAAGATTTTATTGAATTTAAAACCGCACTGCTGCTGGAAACCTCCAAAGGCGACCCTGTAAAGAAAGCGGAAACGGTTCGTGATATTGTGGGAAGTATCTCAAAAATACCGGATTCCATACAACAAGAAATCTACATAAAACACTGCGCCGCATTGATGGAGCTTTCGGAGGAGGTGCTTTTTAATGCGTTGGCGCAGGAACACAACAAAAAAACTCCGGGCGTAAAAAAAACGACTCCTACTAGCCCAAGTAGCGAAGGAGTCATCAAGTCGGTGGCCAAAATGCCGGTCTTGAATCCGATTGAAAGTCTTGAAAAGCAGCTCATCAGTATACTAGTCCAATACGGAGATGTTGAAGCCTCTTTTGACGAGTTGTTTTTAATTACCGATGAAGAAGGAAATTTGGTGGAAGAATCCAAAGTGGTTAATTCAAAAGTATTTGAAAAGATTTTTCTCGACCTGCAACAAGACGAAATTGAATTGGTACAACCCATTTTTCAAAAAGTCTATCAATTTCTTATTACTACCTATCAAATGGAGGGGCAACTTAAACCCGAAAAATTGATGCAACAAGACGATCCCGAAATGGGGCAGTTGTTGGCCGATTTGTTGGTGGCCGAGGAAGTCCATCAATTGCATGATTGGGAAAAGAAGAACATTTTTGTTAAAGATCGAAAAATTGGCGTAGGTCAATTGGTGAGTGAAACCATACTGACTTTGAGAAGGAATTTAATCGATCAAAAAATCAAACAGTTGATGCAGGAAGTTCAAGATAAAACAGATGCCGATTCCAAGCACGAATTTTTAGAAGACGTCATGCAGTATCAGCAGTTGAAGAAGGTGCTTTCTGCAAAATTGGATCGGGTGCTGTAGCGGCTTTGAAAAGCGATGCTAATGCACCGGAATGATGTCTGCGACCTGTTTGTAAAGGTTGACCAAATTTTTCACATCCAGTTTTTTCATAACTCTACGTTTGTAGGTGTTCACTGTTTTTTGGTTGATTTTGAGCAGCTCGGCAATTTCAATATTTCGTTTGCCATCAATCAAGTATTTCAACACCTCGATTTCTCTTGAGGAAAGCGTGCCATAGGCATTTCGGGGCTTATGCACGTCAATGTTTCGAGTAATTTCATTAGCAAAATTGGTGGTGATGTGGAAATCGTTTTCCGCAGCTTTTTCAATGGCTTCAATCATTACTTCGGGGGCGACCTTTTTGGAAATAAAGCCTGTTGCCCCCGCTTTTAGCAAGGAGAGTTCGTAAATTGATTTGGGCAAGGTGGTGAAAATAATTACTTTGAGCTTGGGATAGGCGTCTTTTAAACTTCGAATCAACCGCACGGGACTCACGTCTTGGAGCTCCATTTCAGTAATAACCACATCAACAGTCCTGTTTTTTAGGGTGTCAAAAAGTGCTTCAACGGAACAAACGCTTTCTAAAAGATTGATTTTGTCTAGATTTTCAAAAAAAGTTTTAAAACCTTTTTGAACTACTGGATAGGGGTCAAGTAACACAATATTGATCATCGTTAGCAGGTAGAATTTGAGTGAAAACTTGAATAAAGATAATAAAAAATTTAAAGCATGTCGGAGGGAATTTTGCAAATGGGTATAGGATCCATTTTATGCCGGTTTTGGAGGTGTAATGTTTTAAAGCGGTTAAAAACCTTTTTCTGGGCTTCTGAAAAAGTGCTGGGATCAACTTTTTGTTCATAAGCGACCATCGCCCATTCCAATTCGGCATAGGTAGCTCCAAGCTGGTGTTCGTCGGTGCGTTCATCTCCCCAAAGCCCGTCAGAAGGGGCGGCTTGTTGAATACTTTCAATGATAGACAAGTGTTTTGCAAGTTTAAAAACTTCAGTTTTCATCAAGTCCGCAATGGGGCTAAGGTCGACTCCACCATCACCGTATTTGGTATAAAAACCAACGCCAAAATCCTCTACTTTATTCCCTGTTCCTGCCACAATATAACGATGCAAGGCTGCGTAATAATATAAAGTTGTCATTCGCAATCGCGCGCGGGTGTTGGCCAAACTCAGTAGCCTATTTTCGTTTTCTTCTCCGGTTTGGGTAAGACTTTCAAAGGCATCAAAAACAGGGGTCAACGGAACGGAACGATGACGTACATTGGGAAATTTAGCCTCCAACCAGGCAATATGTTCAAGGGCTCTGCTCACTTGTGAGGGATCTTGTCGGATGGGCATTTCCAAACACAAAACCGGCTTTGCGGTCAGCGCACAAAGGGTGGAGGTTACTGCTGAGTCTATCCCCCCGGAAACACCCACAACAAAACCCTCCATCTTTGCGTTAAGGAGATATTGGGAGAGCCATTGGGTGATGTGTTGAACAATTTTTTCCGGTGATTTCATCTGTAAAGTGGTTTATTGACGTTAAATTTGTTCAAAATTACTGTATTTGGGGCAATCAGAAGCAAAGAATCAAAGTTGATCTTAGGCGTACGATCCATGGGAATGCTTTTCATAAGTGAAAAGATTTTATTTTTTAATGATAACGATGATTACCAATTTTAAGAAACTGCAACTTGTATTGATAAAAAGAACGCTTCTTTTTATGATGCTTTTGGGGAGCTTTGCATGTGATTCTGATTCGGATAAAGAAGCTGCCATTAATGCCGTCCCCATTTCCTTGGAAGTGGAACGTTTCGATCAAGAATTTTATGGAGGAGCGGCTTCCAAAATCCCCGATTTAAAAGCACGCTATCCTTTTTTGTTTCCTGTCCAATACAAAGACAGTGTATGGATTGCACGTCAAAAAGACAGTCTACAATTGCTGTTGCAACAAGAGGTAAATAAAACGTTTGCCGATACAGCAGCACTGGAGAAAACCTTAACCCATTTGTTTCAGCATATTACATATTATTTCCCCAATCTTCCCATTCCACGCGTGGTGACTCTAACCAACAATGTGGATTATCAATTAAAAACGGTTTATACAGATAGTTTGCTTTTGATTTCTTTAGATACTTTTTTGGGCAGCAAAAACCCTTTATATGAAGGAATCCCCCTCTATGTAAAAAAAGAACTCGATCCGGTTTATTTGCCCGGACAAATTGTCGACAAATTCGGATCGTATTATCTTCCTCAACCCGAGGATCGTACCTTTCTGGCGCAGTTGATTTATTATGGCAAAAAATTGTATTTACAAGATTTGCTTCTCCCTCATTTGGAGGACTATTTAAAAATCGGTTACACCCCATCGGAATTGGATTGGGCCGTGGATAATGAACTTTTTATATGGCAATATTTTGTTGAAAAACAATTGCTGTACACCACTCATCCCGAATTTCAGCAACGTTTTCTCGATCCTGCACCCTTTTCCAAATTTTACTTAGAAATCGATCAAGAATCTCCCGGAGGTATTGGAAGATGGGTGGGCTGGCAAATTGTAAAAAGTTTTGCCGCTCAAAATCCTGAACGGAGCATTCAACAAGTGTTACAGACCCCTGCATTAGAACTTTTTAATCAATCAAAATACAAACCAAAACGCTAATGGCCATCCATAAAACCACACCCATTCATATCGACATCAGTTTGGACGAAAACAATATCCCTGAAAAATTAATTTGGTCGGCACCCGACGGGGGCATTGATAAAAATGAGGCGCAAGCCTTTTTGCTTTCGTTGTGGGACGGGAAAGCCCAAGAAACATTAAAGATGGATTTATGGGTGAAAGATATGCCCGTGGATCAAATGCAGTTATTTTTTCATCAAACCTTAGTTGCTATGAGCGAAACCTTCTATCGCGCAACTCAAGACGAAAAAATGACCGCCACCATGCGAGATTTTTGTGATTATTTTGCAGAAAAATTAGAACTCAAAAAGAAGTAGGAAACACCTAAAAACTTTTTTTCATCTCTTCGGCATACATTTGATTCAACGCATCGATGTATTCCAAAATTTCTTCTCCGCCAATTTGCCGCGCCGCCGAGGTGACAAAAATTGGGGGTAATTCCTCCCAAACCGAAGCCAGCAGTTGGGTTTTATAATCCGCAACGTTCTTTGCAATGCCTTTGTCCGAAAGTTTGTCGGATTTGGTAAAAACAATAGAAAAAGGAATCGCATTTTGACCCAACCATTCCATAAAACCGAGGTCTATGGCTTGGGGCTCGTGCCGAATGTCAATTAACAAAAAGGCACTGACCAATTGCTCCCGCTTTTTGAAATATTGCGTTATAAATTTTTGAAAAACCTTTTTCTTACTTTTTGAAACCTTGGCATATCCGTAGCCCGGAAGGTCTACCAAATGCCAATTTTCATTGATCAAAAAATGGTTGATGAGTTGTGTTTTTCCGGGGCGAGAGGAGGTTTTCGCCAAATCTTTTCGCTGGGTGATCGCATTGATCAGCGAGGATTTCCCCACATTAGAACGACCAATAAAAGCGTATTCCGGAAGTGGCGAGTTGGGACACTTGGATACTTCTGTATTGCTAATCACAAAAGCGGTAGACTTGATTTTCATCAGAAACTAAAAATTTCTCATCTCCAACCACTCGTGCAGAAGGGTGTTGAAGGTGTTGGGATGCTCCATCATGGGTGCGTGACCACATTGGTCGATCCAAAAGAGATGTGCATCGGGAAGAAGGTTTTTGAATTCCTCTGCCACATTGGGTGGAGTCACGGTGTCTTGAGCCCCCCAAATAATTGCAGTTGGGGTTTTCATTTTTGGCAATTCTTTGGCCATGTTATGACGAATCGCACTTTTTGCCAAAGCGAGGGTGCGTACCAGCTTGTTTCGATCATTTACGGTCTCAAAAACTTCATCGATAATTTCTTTCGTAGCGATTTTGGGATCGTAAAAAACGGCTTCGCTTTTGGTTTTGATATATTCGTAGTCACCTCGCTTGGGGTATCCGTCTCCCATGTTGTTTTCGTACAAACCAGAACTTCCGGTTATCACCAAACCACGTACAAATTCAGGATGATTTTTGGTAAACAATAAAGCCACATGACCTCCCAAAGAATTCCCCAAAAGAATCACATCTTTCAACGATTTGTATTCGATAAATCGAAGTAAAAATTCTGATAAAGATTTCACCGAGGTAGTCAATACAGGCATTTCATAAACGGGCAGTTCAGGGATGATGATTTGATAGCCTTTACTTGGAAAATATTCCTGAACACCACTGAAATTGCTCAATCCCCCCATCAAACCATGAAGGATTATTATGGGTTGACCAACGCCTACTTCGATATAGCTGTAATCCTCTTCTTTCTTTAAATGCTCAATCATTCCTCTTATTTGGTCTGTCCTGATTATCCGCCAAAGATAGACAATTCCCTTTTAGAAATTCAATTTTCTTAATTCTCGCAGCAAAATCGAGTAGGAGTAAAAGTCGAAAAACTTATCAACAATGTGGTATAATGTGGTAAAAAGTGGGAAATATATGTTATATTTGATATTAATTTTTTAAGAGTCAAATGCACCATTTTATTGGATCATACGAGTGTAAAGCAGATGCCAAAGGGCGCATCATGATGCCGATTGCCTTTAAAAAGCAATTGTCAGGGATGCTGTCAGAGGGTTTTGTTTTAAAGCGCGCCGTGTTCAATCCTTGTTTGGAATTATATCCAATGAAAGAATGGGAAGCATTGATGGAAAAAGTGAATCGATTGAATCGATTTAATAAGAAAAACAATGATTTTATTCGTCGGTTTACGGCCGGAGTGAAAATTGTTGAAATGGATGTTTCGGGGCGATTATTGATCCCGAAAGATCTTGTTCATTTTGCTCAGATTTCCAAATCGGTCGTAGTGAGTGCCACAGTGAATATTCTTGAAATATGGGATAAAACGCTGTATGAAAATGCGATAGATGCTGCCACTTTGGATTTTGGCACCCTTGCAGAAGAAGTAATGGGAGATCGAGATGATGACGTTGTATCATAAACCTGTACTGCTTTCGGAGGCCATAGCGGGCTTGGCGATTGTGCCCAATGGAATTTATGTGGATGCGACTTTTGGTGGGGGCGGACATGCTCGTGCCATTTTGGAACACCTCTCCGACCAAGGAAAGCTTTTTGGGTTTGATCAAGATTTAGATGCGCAATCCAACCGTATTATAGATGAACGATTTGAGTTTGTAGCTTCAAATTTTAGTCATTTAAAACAGTTTTTAAAATTTTATAAAGTAGATGCCGTAGATGGGATTTTGGCGGATTTTGGAGTTTCCTCACATCAGTTTGATACCGAAGCACGAGGCTTTTCAACGCGGGCCAATGCCCGTCTGGACATGCGGATGAATCAATCCCAAGAATTGGATGCACATCAAATTGTGAACAGCTATTCGGCCAAGGAGTTACAGGAAATTTTTTCTACTTATGGGGAACTTCGAAACTCAAAAACATTAGCCCAACGAATTGTCGCTGCTCGGGAAGAAAAACCCATCAATACCACAGGAGAATTGATGGCTGAGGTGCGATCGAGTATCCCCAAAGTGTTGGAAAACAAAATATTTGCACAGCTTTTTCAGGCTTTACGGATTGAAGTCAATCAAGAGTTGGAAGTGCTGAAACAGTTTTTGGAACAAGCGGCAACGGTCTTAAAACCTCAAGGACGCTTGGTTTGTATTTCCTATCATTCCTTGGAAGATCGATTGGTAAAGCGGTTTGTTCAAAACGGCAATTTTCAGGGTGAAACAGAAAAAGATTTTTACGGAAACAGCATCCGACCGCTGAAAAATGTAGGAAAACTTATAGTGCCTCAAGGCGATGAAATCAAGGAAAACAGTCGAGCACGGAGTGCTAAAATGAGAATTGCAGAAAAATTATGAAACGTCTTTTAGCCATATTGAACATCGAGTTTTTGATTAAAGATGACGCCTTAAAAAATTGGCGAATGATTTTTTTCCTCTCCACTTTGGCGCTTATCATGATTGCCAGTGGGCACAGTGCCGATAAAAAAATCTTTACAATCGCTCGGCTCAATAGTGAAATCAAAGCTTTAAAAAGTGAGTTTATTGAAAACAAATCCATTTTATTGGATTTAAAAAAAGAAACTACCGTCACTCAAAATCTTATTGCCACAGGCGTGGCGCCCTCCAATTCGCAATCCATCAAACTTATTGTCAACCATGAATGAAACCACCCCTTTTTCAAAGTCTATCATGAAACGATTTTATCTTGTTGCGGCAGGCTTATTTCTTTTTGCTTTGGGGTTGATTGGAAAACTGGTTTATGTACAATTTGTGTTGGGCGAAAAATACAATCAAATCGCCATAGATCAAATTGTTAAAAATGTTGTCTTAGAGCCTAGTCGAGGAAACATTTATGCTTCGGACGGCAATATTTTAGCCACATCCATTCCTCGGTATGAATTGCGTTGGGATGCTGTGGTGGTTTCACCTTCCGATTTTGAAGCAAATAAAGCGGCACTTTCCCAAGGCTTGGCGGATATATTGGGCAAAGAGCGTGCATCAATTTTACAAGAATTGGAACGTGCCCGGCGGAACAAAAGCAGGTATTGGTTAGTGGGAAAAAACTTAACCTTTTCAGAGTATAAAAAAATCAAAGCACTGCCACTTTTCAATAAAAGTGCCTACCGAGGAGGTTTGATCGTAGAGCAGCAAATTGTTCGGGCACATCCGTTGGGAAAAATTGCAGAACGTACCATTGGCTATGAAAAAAAAGATACTGATGGCACCTATTTTAGAGTGGGCTTGGAAGGGGCCTATTCTCAATATTTAAGGGGAGAATCGGGTTTGCGGTTAAAACAACGCATTGCCAACGGCCAGTGGAAACCCATTAATGACAACAACGAAAAAGAACCCACCGAGGGTTTTGATTTGCACACCACTATAGATGTCAATTATCAAGATTTTGCTCATAACGCCCTTTTGCAACAATTGGAAAAATTTGATGCCGATCATGGCAGTGTGGTGTTGATGGAAGTCAAAACCGGAGACGTAAAAGCCATTGCAAATTTGGGTCGAACTTCGGATGGCAAATATTTTGAAAAGCTCAATTACGCTTTGGGCGAATCCCACGAGCCCGGATCTACTTTCAAATTGATGGGGATGATAGCCCTTTTAGAGGATAATTATATTGATGAAAATACGGCGGTTAATACGGGGAATGGGGAGATCAAATTTTATGGTAAATACAAGGTAAAGGATTCTCATCGCGGAGGCTACGGAATCGTTACAGCGGCAAAAGCCTTTGAAGTTTCCTCCAATGTGGGAATGGTGCGTTTGATTACAGATCATTACGGCAAAAACCCCGAACAGTTTATCGATCGGTTGTATAATATGGGACTCAACAAGCCTTTGGAAATGCCAATCTTGGGAGAAGGGCTTCCAAAAATACCCTATCCCACCGACTCCGATTGGGACGGTTTGGATTTGCCCTGGATGGCCTACGGCTACGGAGTGAGTTTTACGCCTTTGCAGCTGCTCACTTTTTATAATGCTGTGGCCAACGACGGGGTAATGGTCAAACCTCGATTATTAAAACAAATCAGCAATTTGGGAAATCTTCCCACCAAGCGTTTTTCTGTTGAGGTCATCAACCCTTCCATTTGTTCCAAACCTACGCTAGAAAAAGTGCAGAAGATGATGTTCAATGTGGTGGACAAAAAATGGGGAACGGGTCATGGCATCAAAGATCCTTTGCTAAAAATGGCAGGAAAAACAGGCACTTGCCAGGTCGATTATACGAAAGATGAGGTGCAGTATGTTTCCAGTTTTGTGGGATATTTTCCCGCCGACGCCCCCAAATATTCCTGTATGGTGGTCGTTCATCGCCCCAATAAGCAGAAAGGGTACTATGGAGCAACGGTGGCTGCTCCAGTTTTTAAAACCATCGCCAAAAAAATATACAACAGCTTGCCTCAAGAAGTGCATTTAAACAACGCAGCTATTTTATCCACCCTTGAAAAAGAGGCTTCAATGGCAGGAGACGAATCCGTTCCCAATGTAACCGGAATGGAGTCCGAATCTGCGGTGGAGCTTTTAGATGCGATGGGTTGGGAAGTGCAATTGAAAGGCAAAGGGAAGGTAGTGCGACAATCCATCAAGCCGGGAAAAACAGCTACGAGTAAAAAAACAATCCTATTGGAACTTTCGTGAAAGAGCTAAAACACTTATTGTATAAAGTAAACCTAGAAAGCGTGGTGGGGAAGACAACAACCCCCATTCAGGGTATTGCTTTTGATTCCCGTGAGGTGAAAGCAGGGTTTTTGTTTGTGGCGCTAAAAGGAGTGCTTCAAGATGGTCACGAATATATGGACCAAGCAATCGCTTCTGGAGCTGTTGCAATTTTATGTGAAAGTTTACCAAAAGCACCCCCTCCTTCCATCGTTTTTATAGAAGTGGAAAACAGCCACAAAGCCCTGGGGACTATAGCCGCCAATTTTTATGACAATCCCTCCGAAAAACTTAGTTTGATCGGGGTGACAGGGACCAATGGAAAAACGACAGTGGTGAGTCTGTTGTACAATTTGTTTATGGCCGAAGGGTATCCGACGGGGCTATTGTCAACGGTGGTGATTCGCTATAACAATACAGACCATCCCACGCTGCACACCACTCCCGATGCTTTGTCTCTCAATCGGCATTTGGCGGCGATGGTGGAAGCGGGTATCAGCCATTGCTTTATGGAGGTTTCCTCCCACGGCATTGCGCAACACCGTACCCATGGTTTGCATTTCAGAGGTGGCGTTTTTACAAATTTAACACATGACCATTTGGACTATCACGGGGATTTTAAATCCTATCGAGATATGAAAAAGCGCTTTTTTGATGCATTGCCCCAAAAGGCTTTTGCATTGACCAATAGCGATGACAAAAATGGTGCGTTCATGCTGCAAAATACAAAAGCAAAAAAATATCATTACGCCCAGCAACAACATGCTGATTTTAGGGCTCAAGTTTTAGAAAATAGTTTTTCGGGCATGCTGCTGAAGTTTGACCAACAAGAAGTTTGGACTCCTTTGGTGGGAACTTTTAATGCACAAAACTTATTAGCGGTTTATGGAGTTGCCAAAATTTTGGACTTAGACCTCCTCAACGTTTTACGACAATTCAGCACTTTAAATAGTGTGCCCGGTCGTTTTCAGACTTTTACCACCCAAAACAAAACGACTGTTGTGGTGGATTATGCCCATACCCCTGATGCGTTAGAAAATGTATTAAAAACCATAAACAGCATTCGCACTAAAAATGAAACCTTGATCACTATAGTGGGTTGTGGGGGGAATCGCGACCAAGAAAAACGGCCCTTGATGGGAAAAATGGCAGCTGCTTTGAGCGACAAAGTGATTTTCACTTCGGACAATCCAAGAGACGAAGACCCTGCCAAAATCATTGCACAAATGATGAAGGGCGTGGGTGCTGAATATTTTAAAAGAGTGATGAAAATTACACTCAGAGAGGAAGCCATTGCAGCGGCCTGTCAATTGTCACAGCCGGGGGATGTTATTTTAATTGCCGGAAAAGGACATGAAAACTATCAAGAAATTGCTGGAAAACGACTGCCTTTTGATGATTTTCAAATCGCACAACAAATATTTTTAAATCCAAGCTGATATGTTGTACTACCTCTTTGATTTTTTAGAAAAGCAATTTCAGTTTCCCGGTGCCAGTGTGTTTCAATATTTATCCTTTCGCGCAGCCGCAGCGGTGTTGATGTCCCTAATTTTTTCAATGCTTTTTGGAAAACGGATTATTTTACTTCTGAAAAAACAGCAAATTGGTGAATCCGTTCGTGATTTAGGGCTAGAGGGTCAAAAGGAAAAAGAAGGAACCCCCACCATGGGGGGGATCATCATTATTTTAGGCACGCTCATCCCCGTACTTTTACTGGCTCAGTTAAATAATATTTATATCCTACTTCTCATCACCACCACCCTGTGGATGGGCATGATAGGGGGCGTAGATGATTACATCAAAGTCTTTAAAAAGAATAAAGAAGGATTAAAAGGGAAGTTTAAGCTTTTTGGGCAATTATTATTGGGTGTTTTTATTGGAGCTACCATCTATTTCCATCCCGATGTAACTGTTCGTGTCAATCCGGTGGTGAAACAAGCGGTGGAAACTTCTCCAGCGGATAATAACGTAAAAGAAGTTTTAACGACGATTCCTTTATTGAAAAATAATGAGTTTGATTATAAAGTTCTCGTCCGTTGGACAGGGGAAGGAATGGGAGAATATGCTTGGTTAATTTTTATTCCCATCGTCGTATTTATCATCACTGCGGTTTCCAATGGAGCCAATTTGACCGATGGTATTGATGGTTTAGCAGCGGGAACCTCTGCCATTATTGTTTTTGCATTGGGCATTTTTGCCTGGGTTTCTGGGAATATTAATTTTGCGAATTACCTCAACATCATGTACATCCCCAATGTGGGGGAAATTTCAGTTTTTATTGCGGCTTTTCTAGGAGCTTTAATTGGCTTTCTGTGGTACAATACTTTTCCTGCTGCCGTTTTTATGGGCGATACGGGTAGTTTAACCATAGGGGCATTGATTTCTGTAATCGCCATTATTGTCCGCAAAGAATTATTAATTCCCATTTTATGTGGAGTATTTTTTATAGAAACCCTTTCCGTGATTTTTCAAGTGAGTTATTTTAAATACACCAAATCTAAAACAGGAACAGGGGTTCGAATATTTAAAATGGCGCCTTTGCACCATCACTATCAAAAATTGGGTTTTCATGAAAGCAAGATCGTTGCTCGATTTTGGATCATCGGAATTCTTTTGGCAGTACTCACCATTGTAACCTTAAAACTCCGCTGATGAAAGAAAAAGTAGTCATACTGGGTGCAGGGGAAAGTGGAAAAGGAGCGGCTATACTTGCCAAAAAGCAAGGTTATGAAGTGTTTGTTTCGGATTACAGCCCGATTCCAAACGCGATCAAAAAATTGTTGGAGGAACTCGAAATTAATTGGGAAGAAGGGCAACACAGTGGAACCGCTATGACTGGAGCAAAATGGGTGGTGAAGAGTCCCGGAATTCCCGAAAAAGCGGCCATCATTCAATCCTTACGCGCCGAGGGACACATAATCCTGTCCGAAATCGAATTTGCCTCTCGTTTTACTGATGCAGTAATTATTGGAATAACGGGTAGTAACGGTAAAACCACAACCACTTTAATGACCTATGAAATTCTTAAAAATGCCGGGTTTAATGTCGGTTTAGCAGGGAATATCGGTCAGAGTTTTGCACAACAAGTGGCGGAAGATAATTACGATTACTATGTTTTGGAAATCAGTAGTTTTCAATTGGACGACATTCAAAAATTTGCGCCCCATGTTGCGGTAATCACCAACATTACTCCCGATCACTTGGATCGATACAATTACGATTTTAACGCTTATTTAAAAGCAAAATTAAATATTACCAAAAATCAAAAATCCAAGGATTGGATCCTTTTTAATGAGGACGATCCCATCCTGACCAACTTCCTTTTGGATCAAAAACCCAAAGCGAAATTGCTGCCTTTTGGTCTATTGCCAAAAGCGGAAGGGACCTCCTTCCAAAACGACAAGATTTTCATTAATAAAAATGAACAAATGAACACCATTGACACCCTCGGCTTTCCTTTTTCAGGAAAACACAACATGCTAAATGCCATGGCTGCTGCCACTATTGGAAATCTATTAAATATTAGCGATGCTTCCATTCGAGACTGCTTATCGCATTTCAAGGGGGCACCCCACCGTATGGAAAATGTATTGACCATTCAAAAAGTGAAATACATCAACGATTCCAAAGCAACTAATGTCAACGCTACTTTTTTTGCTTTGGACAGTATAGAGACGCCCATTGTTTGGATTGTCGGGGGAGTAGATAAAGGAAATGATTATGAGTCGCTTTTGCCTCTGGTCAATCGGAAAGTCAAGGCGATTATATGTTTAGGCGTGGACAATGAAAAGCTGAAAGCTAGTTTTGGGAATGTCTGCGAAATTTGGGTAGAGACCCAATCCATGCAAGAGGCCGTAAAAGTGGCACACAAAGTAGCTTCCGAAAAGGAAACCGTACTGCTTTCACCGGCTTGTGCCAGTTTTGATTTATTTAATAATTACGAAGACCGCGGCGAACAGTTTAAAAATGCGGTAAGAAATTTATAAGATGCTTGGATTTTTAAAAGGAGATCGTGTTTTGTGGGGGATATTGGCACTTTTAGCTATATTTTCCTTCCTGCCCGTTTTTAGTGCCAGTTCCAATTTGGCCTATGTCATTGGGAAAGGCACTCCTTGGGGCTATTTGATGAAGCATTTTGTCATTTTGGCCATTGGTTTTGTGCTCATGTTTTTTGTCCATAAAATTCCATTTAACTACTTCAAAGGCATTGCGTTGCTGATGATGCCCGTGGTGCTTTTGCTTTTGATTTATACCGCTACACAGGGTAATGTGATCGATGGCGCCAATGCCAACCGTTGGATACAAATTCCCATCATTGGCGTAAGTTTTCAAACCTCCACTTTGGCCTCGGTGGTACTTATGATTTATGTGGCACAGTATTTTTCCAAACTCAAAGGTGAAGCGCCAACGTTTAAAGCTTCTTTTTTAAAGCTATGGCTCCCCGTTTTGAGTGTCGTTTTATTAATTCTCCCGGCCAACCTGTCCACGGCGGCACTACTTTTTGTGATGGTGCTGGTGGTGGCTTTTTTGGGCGGTTACCCAATAAAATATTTATTGGCCATCTGTGGCACGGGTATCCTCGGATTGCTCTTGTTTTTTGTACTTGCCAAGGCCTATCCCAATGCCTTTCCCAATCGTATTGACACTTGGGTGAACCGTATTGAGAATTTTCAAAGTGGCGAAAGTGCGGATGGGAATTATCAAATCGAACGCGCCAAAATGGCCATTGCTTCCGGAAAAATCTTCGGTTTGGGTGCGGGAAAAAGCCGGATGAAAAATTTTTTACCTCAGAGTTCTTCAGATTTTATTTACGCCATCATCGTGGAGGAGTTTGGGCTACTGGGCGGTGTGGGGTTACTTTTTATCTATTTGTTGCTCTTGTTTCGAATGTTGGTCATTGCACACAAAACGGATCATGCCTTCGGAAAACTGTTGGTTATCGGTTTGGGGCTTCCCGTAATATTTCAAGCGTTCATCAATATGGGGGTCGCACTGCAAGTGTTTCCAGTCACAGGACAAACCCTTCCAATGATCAGTAGTGGAGGAACTTCCGCATGGATGACCTGTATTGCTTTTGGAATCATATTGAGTGTGAGTGCCGACCATCAAAAAATTATTCAAGAATCCGAAGCCAATGCTTTTGATGATATTCATAGTAACCCTTTAGATGTTTTAAGTGAAGTCGAGTAAAATTATTTTTTCGGGAGGTGGAACAGGCGGGCATATTTATCCGGCGCTTTCCATTGCGATGGAATTTAAGCGTCAATTCCCCGATGCCGACCTGCTTTTTGTGGGTGCCCAAGGAAAGATGGAAATGCAAAAAGTTCCTCAGGCAGGTTTTCCCATCAAGGGAATCTGGATTGATGGTTTTCAACGTTCTTTCTCGACAAGAAATTTACTTTTCCCACTCAAATTAATGATCAGCTTGATACAGTCGTTCGGGATATTAGTAAAATTCACACCCCAAGTGGTGGTGGGAACGGGTGGATTTGCCAGTGGTTCTTTATTAAAAATGGCACAATGGATGAAAATTCCAACCTTAATTCAAGAGCAGAATTCCTACCCTGGAGTGACCAACAAACTTTTGGCAAAGGGCAGTCGTTTGATTTGTGTGGCTTTTGACGGGATGGAGCATTATTTCCCCAAAGAAAAAATTAGAATTACTGGAAATCCAGTGCGTGCAAATCTTGTTCATGAGGAGACGCAACAGGCAACAGCAAAAACCCATTTTGGACTTGATCCAGCAAAAAAAGTATTGGTGGTTTTGGGGGGAAGTCTCGGCGCAAAAAGAATCAATGCCCTGATTGCTGAAAAACAAACTTTTTTCGAAGCCTTGGACTATCAGCTACTGTGGCAGTGTGGTGCTTTGTACTATGATCAATATAAATCCATGACTTCAGAAACAGTGAAAGTTCTGGATTTTATAAAAGAGATGGAAATGTTATACACGGCTGCAGATGTGATTATTTCACGCGCTGGAGCGGGTACTTTGTCCGAATTGTGCTGCGTGGCCAAGCCGGTTTTATTGATTCCTTCACCCAATGTAACAGCCAATCATCAATACCACAATGCCAAGGCTTTGGTGGATCAGCAAGCTGCTTTTTTGGTACAAGAACAGGATTTGGAAACCGATTTTGAAGCCACTTTTAGTTCGATTGCTACTGATACGAAAGTGCAAGGGAAAATGCGGCAGGCATTGAAAAAATTGGCAAAACCCGAAGCTGCAAGAACCATTGTAGAACATTTAAAAACCTTACTGCCTCATGCATAACCTTAGAGACACATATTATTTTGTAGGTATCGGGGGGATTAGTATGTCTGGACTGGCAGCGTATTATTTGTCCAAAGGTGCTCTAGTGATGGGGTATGACAAAACACCCAGCCCTATCACCCAGGATTTGGCAATGAAGGGGGCGGTAATTACCTACGATGCTGCTGTGGAAGCCCTCCCGCCAGCAGTAAAAAATCCAAACACTATAGTCGTTGTGACCGCAGCGATTCCTTTTTCACATCCTCAGATTGCTTACTTTTTGGAGTGTGGAAACAAAGTCATCAAGCGAGCCGCTTTTTTAGGGGCTTATTGTAAAGATAAATACGCACTGGCGGTGGCGGGCACCCATGGCAAAACCACTACACTATCCCTATTGGCGCATATTTATGCCAACTCGGAAGAGCAATTCACAGCCTTTTTGGGGGGTATTTTAAATCAGTATGAAAGTAATTTAATCCACCGAGGGGATACTACTGCCCTCGTGGAAGCCGATGAATTTGATCGTTCGTTTTTAGAATTACATCCCAATCTCGCAGCGATTACCTCCATGGATGCCGACCATTTGGATATTTATGGAGCTGCCGATGCCGTAGCAATGGCATTCCGGTCTTTTGCAGCGCAAGTCAAGGATCAGTTGATTGTGGCTTATGGACTTCCTTTGGAAGGCTTGACTTATGGAATTCAAGTTCCGGCAGATTATGCCATTCCCAATTATAAAAAAACAGAAACGGGCTATATTTTTGACCTACAAACGCCTTCCGGAAATTATCACAATAACCACTTGCCTTTGCTAGGCGCTCACAATTTATCCAATGCACTTTGTGCGATTGCATTGGCGGATCAAGCGCAGTTAAAAATGCCAGATGTTTTGGAAGCAGTAGCCACTTTTCCAGGCGTTTATCGACGGATGAATGTCCACCGTCTGGGACATCGTATTTTGATCGATGATTATGCCCATCATCCCACTGAGTTGCGAGGCTTGTACGATACTGTTCAGGAGTTTTATGCCACCCAAAAAAAATGCATTCTTTTTCAGCCGCATCTTTTTTCAAGAACACGAGATTTTATGGAGGGTTTTGTTTCCGTCCTCAAGCAATTTGATGAGGTTTTACTTTTAGAGATTTATCCTGCGCGGGAGTTGCCGATCGAAGGGGTGAGTAGTGCAGCACTTTTAGCTAAAATGGATCATAAAAATGCAAAAGTCATTACTAAGAACGAAATTTTATCTGCCCTAGAACAGAGTTCGGCAACACTTTTTGTCTTTGCTGGAGCCGGAGATATTGGCTTGGAAGTAGCCCCGATTGTAAACCATTATTCCACCGCCGTATGAAAATAAAGCAACTTTTTTCGCTGCTTGGAATTGCGCTGCTTTTGATGGCTGTTTTTGGGTTTTCCATATTGAAAAATAAGCAACGAATACAGTTTCAGACACAGATTCAATTCACGGCACCGACGCTGTTTTTAGATGATTCCATCGTTAATAAATTGTTAACACAAAAGTGGGACGTAGAGTCACTCAAGACTAAAGATAGTTTAGATTTGAATATGCTTGAAAATTATCTAGAAACCATTCCATTTGTCGAAAGGGCCGAGGTGTATCTCCTACCCAGTGGGACTTTAGGGGTGTTGTGTACGGAGCGAACGCCCTTGTTCAAGATCGCTTCAAACACTTCTAGCTATGTGGATCGCTTTGGTGTGAAGTTCCCCTATGTTGAAAATTCAAGCCTTCGATTACCTGTTTTTGAGGGTATGCCCAGCGAGGAACAATTGGATGAGATTGTGCAGTTGGTAGAGGGGCTGAATGAGGATGGTTTTATGTCCAAAGAGGTGACCCAAATTTCGCTCGAAAACAACCAAAAGGATTATCAATTGCGATTAAAAACTTTTGATTTTAAGGTGATCCTGGGAGGATCGGATCAATTGGAAGAAAAAATAAAAAAATTAAAAGTGTTTTGTGCCTATCAAAAAGTACAAGACAGCCTCACGGGTTATCCCAGCATAAATTTAAAATTTAAAAATCAAGTTGTAGCATTAAGACCTTAAGTATGAAACAGACAAAAATTGGCGTCGGCCTCGACATCGGAACTACCAAAATAGTGGCATTGGTAGGAAAAAAGAACGAATTTAACAAAGTTGAAATTCTTGGGCTTGGAAAATCTCAAAGCTTGGGTGTGCATCGTGGGGTGGTGAACAACATTACCCAAACGATACAGTCCATCCAGTTGGCCATAGAAGAAGCCAAAATCAACTCCGGTTATGAGATTGCTGACGTGGTGGTGGGTATCGCCGGACAACACATTCGCAGTATTCAGCACAGTGATTACATCACCCGGAACAATCCTGAGGAAGTGATCAATGAAGAGGATATTCAACGTTTGATTCAGCAGGTTTACAAGTTGGTGATGCTACCCGGAGAAGAAATCATTCATGTCTTGCCACAAGAATACAAGGTCGATGGTCAAGCGGAGATCAAAGAACCCATTGGGATGTACGGAGGGCGATTGGAAGCCAATTTCCATGTGGTGGTGGGTCAAGTGACCTCCATCAAAAACATTGGGCGATGTATAAAAAGTGCGGGTTTGGAAATGTCCAACATCACTTTGGAACCTTTAGCCTCTTCGGAAGCGGTCTTGAGCCAAGAGGAAAAAGAAGCCGGTGTTGCATTGATTGACATCGGGGGCGGGACTACCGATTTGGCTATTTTTAAAGATGGGATCATCCGCCACACCGCCGTGATTCCTTTCGGAGGCAATGTGCTTACGGAAGACATCAAAGAAGGCTGTTCCATCATAGAAAAACAGGCGGAACTTTTAAAAATAAAATTTGGTTCGGCTTGGCCTGGTGAAAACCGCGATACGGAAATCGTGTCCATTCCTGGTTTACGAGGCAGAGACCCCAAAGAAATTTCTTTAAAAACGCTTTCCAAAATTATCAATGCCCGAGTGGTGGAAATTATTGAGCAAGTGTTTTTAGAAATCAAAAACTATGGGCATAACGACCAAAAGAAAAAATTGATTGCCGGAATTGTGCTCACCGGAGGAGGGAGTCAACTCAAACATTTAAAGCAATTGGTGGAATACATCACCGGGATGGATACCCGTGTGGGTTATCCCAGTGAGCATTTGGCAGGAAATACTCAGGAAAGTGTTGCAAAACCTTTGTTTGCCACAGCCGTCGGATTGCTAATGACCGCTTTGGAGCAAAAATCCGCAACAACAGAAGAGGAGGAAAATACAACTTTAGAAGCTGTGCCAGACGCGGAAGACACAGCGGAAGCAGCGGTAGAAATGAGTACTCCTGAGAAACACCGCAAATCGATTTTAGAAAAGTTCGGAGAAAAATTAAAAGAAATTTTAGATAACGCATAATAGTAGTGGACATGGATATACCAGAAACAAACGATATCAGTTTTGATTTACCCAAAAACAGAAGTAATGTAATTAAAGTATTGGGCGTCGGTGGCGGTGGAAGCAATGCGATAAATTATATGTTCGAGCAGGGCATCAAGGGCGTAGATTTTGTAGTGAGTAATACCGATGCACAGGCCTTGACAGAAAGTCCAGTGCCGATTAAAATCCAATTGGGTGCCAGTTTGACGGAAGGACTTGGTGCCGGTGCAAATCCCGATGTGGGCGCACTGGCAGCGGAGGAAAGTGCACAAGCCATTCAGGATGTATTGACCACCCAAACCAAAATGATATTCATCACTGCTGGAATGGGAGGGGGAACCGGAACAGGAGCAGCTCCTGTGATTGCTGCCATGTCCAAAGCCTTGGATATACTCACCGTGGGGATCGTAACCATGCCTTTTTCTTTTGAAGGAAAACTTCGTTTGGATCAGGCGCAAAAAGGGTTGGAAAAGCTAAAAGCCAATGTGGATGCGTTGATTGTCATCAATAATAATAAGCTGCGTGAAGTCTATGGAAATCTTGGGTTTAAGGCAGGTTTTGCCAAAGCCGATGAGGTGTTGGCCACGGCGGCGCGAGGAATCGCAGAAGTAATAACCCACCACTATACACAAAACATTGACCTAAAAGATGCCAAAACCGTTTTGACCAATTCGGGCACCGCCATAATGGGGTCTGGAACAGCATCAGGTTCCAATCGTGCCCAAGAGGCAATTTCAAGTGCCTTGGATTCTCCCTTGCTCAACGACAATAAAATCACCGGCTGTAAAAATGTTTTACTGCTTATTGTTTCTGGCTCGGACGAAATCACCATCGATGAAATAGGAGAAATCAATGACTTTATCCAAACCGAAGCAGGCAACCAAACCAATATAATTATGGGTGTAGGCGAAGATCCACAGCTGGGAAATGAGGTTTCTGTTACTGTTATTGCGACCGGATTTGGGATGGAACAACAACACGAGATTTCTAATACTGAAGTGAAAAAAATCATCCATAATTTGGAAGAGGAGCAAAAAATGGAGCAGAATTTTGATGCAGCTGAAAAAGCATCTAATACTTCTGCAGCTCCCAAAAATGCCTTTGATGAGCCAGTTTTGAAAACCTCCGAAAGTTCTTTTCCAGATAATGATGCTCCTATATTGACTCCGGCGGAACAGCACGCTTTGATCATGAATATGGAAGTGATCTACGACATTGTAACGCCTCCGCAGCAACCCACTGCAGTGGATCTGACACAAGAAACAGATGTTTTGGATTTTAACCTAAATTTTTCTGAATCCACCGAAGAAGAAATAGTTTTCAAAACACCAAATGAAGCGTTCAATACTTTTGATGAACAAAATGAAATGAACAATGATACAGAAGCAACGATCTCCACTTTTGAAACTACTGAAGAAAAATTTTCGGTAGCGGAGCAACCCTTTGCGGTGCAGGACGTGTGGGAAGAAGAAGCCGAAGAAGCTACTGAGTCAAGTCCTATGGATGCTGCTTTTGTGGAAGAAATCAACAGTTTGATGTTTAATTTGGAGGAAGAATCGCCTACCCTTGAAGTGACTCCCTCGGAACCGCTAAGTCAAACGGAAAGGCTCGAGGAAACCCATACAAATCTTGAGGAATCCATAGATTTAGAAACTTTTTTTACATCGGAAACTACTGTCGAAGAGCAGGAAGAAGCGTTTATTTTTAATGAGATTTCAGCAGAAATTTCAGCCATGGAAGTGGTAGATCCAGAATATTTGACTGCGGAAGAAAAACAAATCCAAATGGATTTTGAAATTCCCATTCAAAAGACCGCCCCAACAATCATAGATGACTCCATAGAAGTTTCGGAAAATAATGAAGTTCGATTTGCCTTGGAAGATGTAACCGACGAACAAGAGGATAATAGCCTACAAACGCATTTGGAAGAAGCGGGACATGAAATTGCCTTTGAACTCAAAGAAGTGGAAGCACCTGTGGCAGCCACAGAGGAGGTTGAGGAAGAATCGAGCAAGCGGACTCCCCTAGCCGAATCGGAAGAAGAAGAAAACCCTTTTGATCAATCGATTCAAGCGACACTTCAATCCCAAAACCAAAAGCGAAGAAGTTATCTCAAGGAATTTAATCATAAATTTACAGCACATCAATTGCAACGGGTGGATGATATGGAAAAAATCCCCGCCTACAAACGTCAAGGTTTGGATTTGGAAGAAGACCAAAGGAACAGTCCTTCTAGAACAAGCTTGAGCAATGACGCCAATGATGACATCCAATTGCGATCCAATAATTCATTTTTACACGACAATGTCGATTAAACAAAAAACAAAATGCCATTACTAGACCATCTTACCGATTCCATTAAAACAGCCATGAAAGCCAAAGACAGTTTGCAATTGGATGCCTTGCGCGCCATCAAAGCAGCTGTTTTAATGGAAAAAACCGCTGCCGGGGGAACAGATACCCTCACGGAGGAACAAGAAATCAAATTGCTACAAAAGTTGGTGAAGCAACGCCGTGACAGTGCGGCGATCTATAACGAACAAGGCCGTCCCGATTTGGCAACCCCCGAAGAAGCTCAAGCCGAAGTGATTGCTGCCTTTTTGCCGGCGCAACTTTCTCATGAAGAAATTGAAGCCGTGGTGGAAGCGATTATAGCGCAAACCGGGGCATCCGGCATGCAAGCTATGGGGCAGGTGATGGGAATGGCTTCTAAACAATTAGCGGGTCAGGCGGATGGAAAAACCATTTCCAATATTGTCCGCGCAAAACTTTCTTAAGCGTTCTTTTTTATTCGATTAGAGATGCTGTTTGACGATCTGTATTAAGGTGGAAGCATCTTGTACACCCGATTGTCGCCAAAGTATTTTACCGGCCTTAAACAAGATCAGCGTGGGAACGCCACGGACTTGATATTGCTCGGCCACTTTGGGATTTTTATCCACATCAATTTTTAAAATCCGAAGTTGACTCCCCAGATTTTTTTTCACCTGATCCAAAATAGGTGGCATCATTTTACACGGACCACACCAAGTGGCAAAAAAATCGATCAAAACGGCTTGATCTTCATTGATGATTTGATTAAATGTGCTCATTTATCCAAGAATTAACCGACGTATCCCCCTTTGAGGTCATAGATTTTAACAAAGCCTTTTTTAGCGAGTAAACTTGCAGCACTTCGACTCCTATTTCCCGATCTGCAATAGACATAAACCGCCGCTTCTTTGTTGAGTGCTGCAATTCCTTTTTGAAAACTGGCACCGTCAAAGAAATTTAAATTTTTAGCATTTTTATAATGCCCCGAACGAAATTCATCGGGAGTCCGCACATCAATAAGTTGTACGTTGCTTTTTTGAATGGCTTTTGTAAAGGCGTCGGAAGTCAGACGTTCAATGTTTTGAGCATCAGATGTTTTTTTGAAAAGAAAATCGAATAGAGACATACGAATTGTTTTTTGTTTTTGATGTTACAAAAGTACACCGTAGCGAGTACGGGGTCAGTAACATTCATTACACAACCCGAAATAATCATTTTAACCATACCGCATTTGCCTCTCTTGTTACGATTTTTTTGAAGTTAAATGTATAGTGGTATATTGTGTTAAGGATGTCCTTAGTATCAAAAATTAAGTTTAATACCTATTTTATTTAGGGCAGCGACTTTCTGGATTTTAAATTCTTCTTTGTTTTTTCTTACCTCTATATCTAAAATTACAGCAATGACCACAATTACGATTAAAGAGGGTTTAAAAAAAAATATACAAGTAAATTGTGATACGATCATGGAAGCAGCAGAATTTTTATTAGAAGAAGCTGGTTTTGTTTTGCTGCAACCCATCGAAAGTAAAGAAATTAGAGATCGGGTAAAAAAACATAAAACTGAAAACGCCCACCGCGACTTGAATTCCTTCGATGATATATAGCAATGTACACAGTTTTAGAGGAAAAGGGTATTCGAGCATATCTGGAAAAACGGGGTTTGTTAAAGCGGTATAAAGAAAAAAAAGAGTTATTCAAAAAGGGCAAGATACAGCAAATAACCCTTAAAAAAAGGCAACCAAAATCATCAGGGAATACCAATTTCGAATCACCAAAAAATATCGTGCCTATGGCTATTTCTTCAATCCCGATGTTTTTATTGTAACAGAAATTTCTGACCACCAATAGAACTCATATTTTATTTTTCATAACCGTACTTTGGGAAATATTGTGTTGACCACTACAATTGAATAAAAATCATCAGTAGTAGGAAGTGATTTTTTTATAAATAGCTTAGTAAGATTTTATCGTATTCATTTAAGATCGGGCTAAGTGTGCGCTATCATAAATTCTCAAAGTCACGATATCCTTACCGCATTTGTTCCTTCTGTTGCAATGTTATAGAGGTTAAATTTATAGTTGTATATCGTGTTAAGGATGTCTTAAGTATCAAAAATTAAGTTTAAATTTGCGGTGTTAAAAAACTTTTAAAAAGAGTTTTTCAATCTCTTTAAATGCACGGCCCAGTAGTTCAACTGGATAGAATATCAGATTTCGGCTCTGAGGGTTGGGGGTTCGAATCCTCCCTGGGTCACTACCTAAAACCGTAAAAGCTGTTGTACAGATTTTGCGGTTTTTTTATTTCTGCTATCGCCGTTCCATACCCCCCAATTTGGATGGCAACGGAATTATTACGACCCTATCGTCCGCAACGAAAAATCGTTAGACAGAATTCGGGAATATATTTTTGACAACCCCGCCCGGTGGAACCGCGATCGGATTAAAGATGACGGGTTGTGGATTTGAAGTATTTCCCGCTACCGCACAAAACCTTTTATGTGGTTAATCTAATAAAATAAATAAAGTGATTTGCTACCCCACAATACAATCGTGAGATATCATCAATCTTCTTTGTATCTTTCTTCTTATTTTTTAGGATGGGTGATAGCTGGATTCGATAATTTTAACAAACAGGGTAGGTGCGGAATAATTTTGGTTTAGTGTTGTTGTTGCTTCCGCTCCTATCGTTTTCTCAACGATGGAACGACAGAAGCAAATCATGGGAGGGGTTTAAAGGCATTTCCGTAGGATTTCTCTTTGAAACGCAAACCCAATATCCCGACCCCTATTACGGTCCCGAAATTAAGGGTTTGCTCAACAATGGGGCCTATCATTTTATGATAGATTTTTACGTATACAATTTTTCAGTGGGCTATCACCTGACCGACGAATATTTGTTTCTTCAAAAATTTGATGCCAGCGGAGCGGTTTGGAAACCGCGAGGTTTTAACGGAGACTATTCTTCGCTTACAAAAACGCATTGGATCACGGTGGGGTATCAGTGGATTGATAATTTTTATGTAAAGTTGGGTGTAGGATTGCGAAGCGGATCAAAAAAACCGATTATTCTGAGCTCCTACACTTCCTCCGAAGTTGCAAACAATTTTGATTTTTCAAATCCCCAAATTATTTACAATACAGCAGAGGGATTAACCAACTTCAGTGAACTCGATTTTTTATTATCATTTTCTTATACACTAAAGATCATTAAAAATTGGGGGCTAGTACCGGAAATTGGATACAGCTTCAAGCATGGTGGTGTTTTAACAGGAATGAGTATTATTTATTGATGGAGGGGTTCAAAAAAATAGTGCTGCTTATGCTGTTGTTTACTACAGGAGCTTGTTTTAACTACAATGGGGCGGATGACGAATGGGGAAGTTTAACATTGACCGTATTGGCCGAAACGGGTGGTGAGGTCAATACGACCGGAGGCACCTATGTATTGGGCGAGCGGGTCAACCTTACGGCGACCCCCAATTCGGGCTATGTCTTTACAGGCTGGTCCAATGGTTCCACCACGAGTTCATTGATAATCACCATAGAATCCAGTCAAACGCTTACCGCTTTTTTCGACCTTTTGGATGCCACTCCTCCCACCATAACACTATCAGGCGCTGCGACAATCAACCTACAGTTGGGAGCTACTTTTTCAGATCCGGGGGCTACTGCTACGGATGATGTGGAGGGAGATATAAGCACTGCTATCCAAAGCACAGGACAGGTCGACACCGCTGTTTTGGGGACCTATATTTTGACCTATACCGTTTCCGACACCGCCGGTAATTCTGCTTCGGTCACGAGAACGGTTCATGTCAATGAAGCCGTACCGTTAATTTATTTTGAAAACGCTATTTGCAAGTGCCCGGAGGCAGGGGTGGGATATACAGAAACCATAGACGAAATAACCTATACCGTTGTGGATGATTCCACGATTGCCCGAGAAATTGCGGAAAACAATATCTATTTATGTACCACTTGGGTTACGGACATGAGCGAATTATTTAAGTATAATTCCAACTTTGATTTGGATATTGGTTTTTGGGATACGTCAAATGTTACCACTATGGAAGCCATGTTTTATGGAGCTTCTGCATTCAATCAAGCCATTGGAGCTTGGGACACTGCACAAGTAACGAACATGAAAGAAATGTTTTATAGCGAGTCCTATGTAACCTTCAAATTCAATCAGGATATCAGAGGGTGGAATACGGGCGAGGTCACCACCATGGAAGCTATGTTTTACGGAGCCTCTGTTTTTGATCAAAACATTGGTGCTTGGGACATGTCCAAGCTACAATCGATGCGCGCGATGTTTAGTTTTGCGACTCAATTTAATCAAAATATTGGTGGCTGGGATACGTCCCAAGTGACCGACATGAGCCAAACTTTTAAATCAGCTTCTGCCTTCAATCAGGACATCAGTGCTTGGGACACTTCCAAGGTGACCAATATGAAGGATATGTTTATGTATGCAAAAAGTTTTAATCAAGCCATTGGCAGTTGGAACACCGCTCAAGTCACCAGCATGGAGGGGATGTTTTATAAAGCCACGGTCTTCAATCAAAACATTGGAAATTGGGATACTTCACAAGTAACCACGATGAGCAGTATGTTTTTTGGTGCAGCTGTATTCGATCAACCCATTGGTTCGTGGAAAACCTCGCGTGTTAGTACAATGGAGGATATGTTCTATGGAGCCATAGCCTTCAATCAGGCGATTGGCAATTGGAATACGTTCCAAGTGACCAATATGTCCGGTATGTTCCTTTTTGCGGAGCGTTTCAATCAGGACATCGGAGCCTGGAATACGTCCAATGTCGTCACGATGAACAGTATGTTTTCAAACGCCTTGGTGTTCAATCAAGACATCGGGAATTGGAATACCTCCAAAGTTATCGATATGGGGAATATGTTCGAAAAAGCAATTGCTTTTAATCAATATATAGGGGACTGGAATACCTCAAAAGCGACGGACATGGGTCGATTATTTAAAGAAGCTGCCGCTTTTAATCAGGACATTGGTGCTTGGGACACCTCCAAGGTGACCAATATGGTGGGCATGTTCAGTAATGCCGTCAACTTTAACCAGGATCTGAGTCGTTGGGAAACGTCAAAAGTGAATTTTATGGACGAGATGTTTGTCAATGCCAGTCAGTTTAATCAAAATATAGGTGCTTGGGACACTTCCAACGTGACCGATATGCAAGAAATGTTTTATGGAGCAGTTGCTTTTAACCAAGATATTGGTGCTTGGTCAACGCCAAGGGTGAACGATATGCACCTGATGTTTTCCGGAGCCATAGCCTTTAACCATGACATTGGAAACTGGGATACATCCAATGTGGGAGATATGGATCAAATGTTTTACAACGCTGCAGCATTCAACCAGGACCTTTCCCAATGGTGTGTGCCAAAAATTGAATCGGAGCCGTTTGATTTTTCAAATTTATCGCTGCTCACGGCATCCAATAAACCTGTGTGGGGCAGTTGTCCAGAATAACTCAATTTATATTTTTTTAAAAGAATTTATTTTTTTTGGATTTAGGGTAGGGTAAACTTGATAACGATTGTTATAAGGTAAATAATACTTAAAAACAAAATCATGAAAAAACTACTAATTTTATTTCTATCTGCTTCCATTTATTCGTGTGCTATAGAGGACATACAAGAACAAGATCTATCGGCACTTTTGAATCCCGAAACCACCGCTCTGGAAGAAACAGATTCTAGCACTACCGATTCAAATAGTGGCTTAACGGCGAAAGACACCGACAATGATGGTATTGAAGACGAAGCCGATGTGGATGTCGATGGAGACGGAGTGAACGACAATGGTACCGATACCGATGGGGATGGAATCAATGATGATTACGATGTCGATGTTGATGGGGACGGAGAGGACGACAATGGCACCGATGCCGACGGCGATGGAGTGCTCGATGAAACAAACGAGAATGACGATAATGACGACAATGACGACAATGACGACAACGAGGATGAATCCTACGATGACGACAGTTCCGATAGTGATGATGATGATACTGATTACGATAATGATCAAGATTCAGAAGAGGACAGCGATATGGATGAAATGAACGATTCCGATAACGATGACAACGATGAGTTTGATTCAGACGACAGCAATGACGTTGACAACGACGATGACCAGGACTCTGACACAGACTCAGACGATATCAATGAAAATGTATCCTCCGATGGAAGTAATTTGAGTGCTGCAATTTTTGCAAAAATTGAGTCTTATATCACCGCAAATTACCCCAATCAAAGCATACGCGAAGTCGAAAAAGAAAATCAAAAGATCGAAGTGACGTTGAACAATGGGGTAGAGCTTGTTTTCGATTTAGAAGGTAACTTTAAAAGAGTTGACAACTAATGCGAGGCTTTAATCACACCCCTTTCGTATTGCTTTTCTTGTTTGCGCAATTCTTTTTTGCACAAGAAAGTAATTCCTTGTTCGATCAAATCGACAACAGCGAAAGCAAACAAGAATTTCTTCCTTCCTCTATGATTTTTACCCAAAGGCTTTTGTGGGGTGAAAAAGGAATGATGCGGAAAACGGGAATTGTTCCGCTGAATTTGGAAAACAGAGAGCAAGAATTAAAAATTCGAAGAAAAATGTTGAGTGCACATCAATATATAGGCTACTTAACCTTGGCGGGGATGGTTGCACAAGGTGTATTTGGAGTAAAATTGTACAATGGTCAATACCAATACGAAGACCTCCATGAAACCATCGGTAATCTAACAACAGCCTCTTATTTTACCGGTGCAGCCCTATCCCTTTTTACTCCCCCTCCTTTGATAAGCACCAAAAACAAGGGATTGACGTCCATCAAAGCGCACAAGTGGCTGGCCAGCGTACATTTTTCAGCCATGATTGCCACCAATCTCCTATCGGAAAGCAATAAAAGTGCGCATCGCGCTGCGGCATACACCCTCTTTGGAAGTTATGCCCTAGCTGTAATCTCTTTTAAATTATGATAATGATGAAAATAAAAACCATGTTATTCAGTTTTGTCCTGCTGTTGAGTTTTAAAACAGCAATGGCACAAGAGCAACAATTGAAACTAAATACGGCGGAAAGTGTTATTTCGTATAAGGCAAAACATATTTTGCATGCTTGGGAAGGCATCAACAAGCAGGTCAAAGGAATCCTAGTAAAAGACGAGAAATCAACGGACATCAATAAAATTGCAATCTTGGTGTTGGTTAAAGATTTTGACAGCAACAACAGTGGACGTGACGCTCATGCACTGGAAGTCTTGGAAGCCTTATCTTTTCCCGAAGTACGTTTTTATTCCGAAACAATTGAGAACGAAGAAAAAACCATCCAACTTACCGGGACTTTCGAATTTCACGGTGTGAAAAAAGAAAAAAAGATACCAGTAGCATGGACTGAGAAGTCCGATAAATTGATTTTAAAAGGTAACTTTGAACTCATTCCAACCGACTTTGGGATAACATTGCCCTCCTTTATGATGGTCGCCATGGAAGATCTTTTAACGTTTGATTTTGAATTAACTTTTAATAAATAATGAAGATTGTAGGTCAAGGGGAGTTGTGTAACGAAAATGCATATAAAGAAATTTATCTTTCTTACTCGAAAGGATTGTACCGCTTTTTGACCTACTCCTTTGGCGATAGCATTGATGCCGAGGACATTACTCAAAATGTATTTTTAAAACTTTGGGAAGAATGTTCAAAATACCGATTGGACAACATCAAAAGTTTGATCTACACCATGGGAAAAAATCAGAGTTTAAATCGATTGAAAAGGAATAAAATTAAAAATGAACAGCCTTTACCAAAAGCGATTGATTTTCAATCGCCCGAATATGAAATGGAAGAAAAACAGTTTAAAGACCAACTTTCGGCAGCTATTGGAAGCTTGACCGAAAACGAAAAAACTGTTTTTTTGATGAGTCGCATTGATGATTTGGGCTATAAAGAAATTGCAGAGCGCTTGGAAATCAGCCAAAAAACGGTCGAAAAACGAATGCATAATGCATTAAAAAATTTGAATAATCGCTTATCCGTAAACCTTAAAAGAAAATAGGCATGGAAGAACATTACTTATCAAAATGGATGGAGGGAAGTGTTGGCGATGCGGAAATTGTAGAACGCGATGGAGCAGAAGCACTCAAAAATTATCAATCGATTCTTAAAGGCGTTGACGATTTAAAAGTATCGATTCCAGAAAGTTTGGAATGGGAAAAGTTCTCTCAACAATTAAAAAAGCATCCCAAAAAACAGAAAAAATCACATCCTAAAATTTGGGCGATGGCAGCCGCTTTATTGGTTTTGCTGGGCGTACGTTTCTTTTTCTTTACGGACGTGGTCATTGCTTCTCAAGCCAATCAGAGCCTACATGTTTTGACAGATGGCAGTCAAGTCGAACTGCGCCCCAATTCGGAGTTGCGTTATCAACGATCGTTCGGATGGTGGAACAGAAAGCTCCGTTTGGAGGGAGATGCAACTTTTCGGGTGACCAAAGGATCTACTTTTACGGTAGAAACTTCCAATGGTGCCATCACTGTTTTGGGAACTGTCTTTAGAGTAATAAGTGCCGAAGATTTTTTTAGTGTTCATTGTGAGGAAGGAAAAGTGAAAATAAGTAGAGATGATACCGATTATATTTTAGAAAAAGGAAATCGTTACAATAGTGTCACCAATACGGTGGAGGAATTTCAACGTAGTGCAGGTATGAAGGATAATCAAATTTTATACAACCGAACGCCACTTTCTTTTATCGCCAAAGTAGTTGCTCAAGTGTACGGCATTCGAATTAACTTGAAAACCAAAAACGAACTGTATTTTACAGGGGCGATTCCTCTAAACGATCAGGAAAAAGCCTTGCAGGCCCTTTCAATTCCCTTTGCTTTAAAAACAGTGATAAACCAAGATGCATCTATTGATATTGTTGAAGAGTAATTTTGTAGTTCTTTTTCGGGTTTTTGTAATCTTGTTTCCCCTGTATCTTTGCAGTCAACAAAATCCCAAAAATCTGAAGCAAACTTTGGGAGCAGCCGAAGAAGCATTTCAGGTGTCTTTTTCCTACGACGATGATTTTATTCAAAATTGGCTAAGTCCAGAAACGCCCTTACCCAAAACCTTGGATGAATTTTTGGAACAGTTGCAACGCGATTATCAAATTGCCTATCAGCGGTGGGAAGCCAACATCTTGCTGGCTCCCCAAAAAAATGTTCCCAGCACAACAATATGTGGCTATATCAAAAGTCAACTTTTTGAAAACGGATTGGAAAATACTTTGGTGGTATTGGGAAAACAATTTGTGTACGCCGATGCCTTTGGCTTTTTTTCAATAACCACTCAGGACACCACTACAAAAAGCTTGCTTTTTAAAAACATCAACTTTGGATCTCAGACACTTGATATTGCTCCCGGAGCAGATTGTTTTGAATATTTTGTAGATCAGAATGAAATCAAATTGGGAGAAGTGATTTTGAATTATATTGCCCCACCTATCGAAAAGAGCAGTAATGGTGTTTTCACCATAAATCTAGAAGGGACTAACATCGTTCCCGGCTCAGTAAATCCGGATATTTTTCAACTATTGCAATTGTTGCCGGGGGTGAGCAATCCCAATGAAAACAACACGGTATTTGTGCGGGGAGGTACCCCCGACCAAAATATTGTCCAGTGGAATAAAATTCGTTTGTATCAAAACAATCACGCCAATGGAGGGCTGTCCTCCATCAATCCCTATGGGTTGAATTCTATTCAACTTATGGTCAAAGGGGTGCCTGCTCATTTTGGGGAGCATACTTCTGGTTTGATTTTATTGGAAAATCTAAAATTCTCTGACCAAAAAAAAATGGATGTATCGGCGGGCTTGAATCTGTTGGATGCTGATCTGGTTGTTCAATTACAAACCGAAAAAAAGCTGCAGCTAAATCTTTCGGCCCGATCGTCTTTTAGGAATACCCTCTCCAATGATTTTAGAACCAACACCTTCAACCGACTCATCGCCGTGGAAAACACCTCTGGGGTTGCCAATCCTCTGTCCAATCAGTCCATTTATTATAATGACTTTACATTTTCCACCCGATTTCCCATCAATGAAAATCATTTCATAGCCACCAAAGCTTTTTATATTGAAGATCAAATTGACTACGAATTGTCAGACACCGATTTGGAATACAGAGATGGTTTACAATCCAAAAACTATGGATTTGGTGTTAGCCATTCGTTTCGAAAAAACGGGTGGAATCGCGATTTCAATATTTCGTTTTCACATTTTGAAATGGACTATGAACGCTTGTTTGAACAATATGAGTTTGATGAAGAAGAGCAAACTTTGGAAAGTGAATATGAGGATTTTTCCAAACGAAACAATCGGGTGGCGGAACTTCAATTTAAGATGTTGCACAAAAAGCAAATCCATCCCGAGCATTTGTTTTTATGGGGGGGAGACTATACCTATCGATCGATTTTCTTTGAGGATGATTCGGAGGTGAATAATTCGATGTCCAATCGGACAGAAGATTTGACTGGAAATGCTGCAGCACTATTCGGTGCTATAAAATCCAATTTTTCGGAGCGACATCTATGGGAATTAGGACTGCGGTATAATTATTTCAATGCGATAGCTCTCCATCGGTTGGAGCCACGTATCAATTACAGTCTTTTACTTCCTTTTCAATGGTCAATCAATGCGACCTACGAAAAAAAATCACAATCCATTTACCGCACAAACCAAACCATCAGCAATATTTCTAACAACAGTAATAATTTGTGGGCCGGCATTGGGAACAGCTCTTTTCCTTTGTTGAAATCGTCCCAACTCAGTTTGGGGATGACCAAAAGCAATAATAAAACCATATTTGAATTTGATTTATACCGCCGAAATTTGGAGGGGATTACCACTTTTAGTTTTGGATATCTCGACCCCAATGATAGGGACTACCATACCGGAGTTGCTGAAATATATGGTGCTGATTTTTTCTTTCAAAAAAAATGGGAGCGACTCAACCTTTGGGCGTCCTATTCACATCAGGAGAACAAAAACAGCTTTGACGATCTAAAAAACGGGGTTTGGTTCAACAGCAATTTTTTGGTTCGCGATCAACTAAATACTGGCTTTAGTGTCAATCTGAAGGATTGGTACATTCATCTGAATTATAGCATCAGAAGTGGAATTCCTTATTCCCAACCCAGCACTGTTATTTTGAATCCGCAGGGCTATGAATTGGTTTACAATACATTAAACGATCGGTTTTTGCCCAATTACGAACGCTTAGATTTGAGTGCCTCCAAAAAATGGATGCTCTCCAAGGGGATAAAATTGGATGCCAAAGCCTCTTTTTTAAACCTAACAAACAAAAAAAATGTCTTGGAGCGAATCCATATTTATGATAAAGGCACCCAAGCTATAAAAGCTTTGGATCGCTATTCTTTAGTGCCTTTTTTCAATGTAGGTTTGCGTTTTTATATCAATAATGACCTTTTGAGGTAGGGTAAAAATCGCTTCGATTGTTATTATAATAAACACTTAATTATGAAAACTTTAAATCGTAGAAAATTCTTAAACAAAAGTTGTCCAATTTTACTTTCCACCATTGTTGGAAGTACCCTGCTGCAGTATTGTACGGCCGAAGAAATTGCCGAGCAAGCCCCGATTTCTGGTGGATATTCTGTTTCTGGCAATGTCCTGACCATTGATTTGTCTCATTCCGATTTTGGTGCTTTAGACAGCAAAGGTTGGATCAATTTTACATCACAAAACCTTTTGTTGCTCAAAAAATCGGCTACAGAGTATAAGGCTTTTACCAATATTTGCCCTCATGAAAGAGTAAAAAATAAATGGAGTTATTCTGCCTCCACACAAAAGTTCACTTGCCATGAACACGACAATGCTTACAGTTCCGATTGTGCAACGGCAGGAAAAGGAGGCGTTTTAGACTGCTATAAGGTAGCCCTAAGTGGAACCCAGTTAAAAGTGTATTTATAGTCGGATAGTGAAGTAGGACTATTGAATTCTTTGGAAAGATTTTCTGAAACGATACACCAATCCAATATTCCAATCCAGGTCTTTCCCCGCTTCAATATTGGTCTTTACTTTTTTATTGAGATTAAACGTAAGCGAAAAAGGAGATTTGGACGTATAGATATTGGCGTTTAAAAAAGTATAAACACCTTGGTCTCCGCCCAAATTCAGATAGTAAAACTGAGGATTGATGCCCAGCAAAAAGGTTTCAGAAAGTTTTATATTGGAAATACTCGCATTAATTGCTCCATATTGACTGCTTTTGATCGCACCTTCGTCCAAGCCAACGGAATAAAAATAATAAGCACCGATCCGAAGGTTTTTATTCACGATGAAGTAGGGGGCAATTTCTGTCACAAAGTACCGATTGATGTAGGTGGTTGTGATGGCTTCATGTTTTTTCAACAACATGCCTTCGCCAAAGGGCATTCCCAAATGAATTCCTACTCGGGTTCTAAAACGCCCTTCATTTTTGAGTTGATAGCGCAACCAAAGTAGATAGGCCCAGGGTTTTCCATTGATAGCATACCACCACTGGGGTTCAAACGACAGCCGATCTTTTCCTACAATAAATTCAAATTGTAAGGAGGGTTTTCCCAAAGCAAAAAGAGGGATTAATGAGATGCCATTATTGGCCACCGTAGCACTTCCGCTCAGGTATAAGTCTTCTTTTATGGTTGCTGAAGTTGCTGCTGTGGTTGTTTCTTTCGTTACTTTTTCCTTCTCGGTTTGAGCAAACGTATGGAGTATAAAAAAACAACTTAAAAATACCGTAAATAGAAGCTTTGATGGTGTGAAAACGACCTTTTGCATGAGGGAAATTTTTTTTGGCGAATGTAAGAAGTAACCTACATTTTTAAGAACAAAAAAATTAATTTTTATGTGAAGTAAGAAAAGACTTAACATCGAGATTTTGAGAAATTTGTTTTAATACAAAATAGTGTTATTTTCACACTTTAATTTTATAATCCATGAAACGTAAAACCTTCATCAACACGCTAGCTACTTCGGCAATTTCTGCTTCCCTTTTTCCCCATTTAATTTCTTGTTCAGACGATCCCAAAAAAATAAGTGGATTAAAAAATTGGGCGGGGAATTATACCTATAAAGCAGAAGAAACAAAATTTGTCCGTTCGGTAGAGGAGATGAAGAAGTCGATTGTGGGACTAAAAAAAGCCAAAGCCTTGGGTACACAGCATTGTTTTAATGATATAGCAGATACTTCGGGCATACAAATCAGCACCAAACATTTGGATCAGGTGTTGGAACTCAACACTGCGGAACAGACCGTTTTGGTAGGATCCGGAATCAAATACGGCACTTTGGGAAGCTACTTATACGAAAGGGGATGGGCACTTCACAATTTGGCATCATTACCACACATTTCTGTTGGGGGCTCTTGCGCCACGGCAACGCATGGTTCTGGCGTTGGAAATGGCAATTTGGCCACTGCCATTCGCGGCTTTGAATTGTTAACGGTGGATGGAGCGACCCAATGGGTGGATCCAGAAACCCAGCCCGATTTGTTCCATGCGGGCTGTGTGAGTTTGGGAGCTTTAGGGTTTATTACCAAAATAAAATTGGCGATTCAGCCCAGTTTTGAAGTAGAACAACACGTCTATGAAAATCTTCCGATGGAAGCATTAAAAGATAATTTTGATGCCATTATGAGTGCGGGCTACAGTGTGAGTTTCTTTACCCATTGGTTGGACAAAACCATCAATCAGGTGTGGATCAAATCAAAGGTTGGAACAACGGACGCATTGGGAGCCGATTTTTATGGAGCAACACCTGCTACCGATGATTTGCATCCCATCAAGGTGAATTCTCCCGTCAATTGTACTCCTCAAATGGGGGTTCCCGGGCCCTGGCACGAAAGATTACCCCATTTTAAAATGGATTTCACTCCGAGTAATGGCGATGAATTGCAGTCTGAATTTTTTGTGCCCCGAGAAAATGCCTACGAAGCCATTATGGCCGTTGAAGCCTTACATGCAAAAATAGCCCCCATCTTGTTTGTTACTGAAGTTCGTTGTATTGCTGCAGATGATTTTTGGATGAGTACTGCCTATCAAAGAGAAAGTGTTGCCATTCATTTTACGTGGAAACCCATGGCAAAAGAAGTTTTAGCAGTGCTACCCGAAATTGAAGCTGCCCTGCAAGCTTTTGAGGCTCGTCCACATTGGGGAAAAATATTTACACTTCCGGCGGATACGCTTCGCAGCCGCTATGAAAAATTTGAAGCTTTTGTGCAACTCAAAGAAAAATACGACCCCCAGGGCGTGCTTTCTAATGCGTATTTAAAAAAATCTTTGAATCTCTAAATAGTTGATTGGGTCAATAATAAAAGGGGCTAATCAGCGTTATGAGTGTAAACAAGTTTCCCTTTTCCAACTTAGCGCAGCGTGTTTTTATGAACCAAAAATAATATCCTAAAGCGAAGCGAAATACTCCTCCAAACCATATCATTCATAATAAGATTTTTTAATTTTAATCGCCCCAGTTTCACTAGCATGTTTACATTTACGTATCCTTTCTACAAATAGCTACACCATGATAGAGCGTATCATAAAGTATAGTATTTACCACAAGTTAATTGTACTCTTATTTACCTTTGGGATTGTTGGTTTTGGTTTTTATTCACTTCTAAATATACCCATAGGAGCGGTTCCGGACATCACCAATAATCAAGTACAAATCATAACTACTTCCAGGAATTTAGCGACCGAGGATGTAGAAAAATTCTTAACCTATCCGGTGGAGTTGGAAATGGCCAATCTTCCAGGAGTTAAAGAAATTCGTTCGGTTTCAAAATTTGGTTTGTCAGTAGTGACGGTGGTTTTTGACGACAATTTGGGTACCTATTTGCCTCGACAATTGATTGCTGAAAAGATCAACAGTGCGCAAGAAAAAATCCCCGAGGGGTTTGGAAAACCTTTTATGGGACCCGTGTCAACAGGCCTCGGAGAAATTTATCAATACGTGATTGATGTGGACGAAGCCCATCGAGATCAATTTTCCCTGACAGACGTTCGTAGTCTGCAAGATTGGTTGGTGAAAAGACAATTGTCTGGAATACCGGGTGTTGTGGAAGTCAATACTTGGGGCGGTTATTTGAAAACCTATGAAGTGGCGCTCAATCCGGAACTTTTGCGTGCTATGGATGTTTCCATTTTTGAAGTTTTCAAAGCCTTAGAAAACAACAACAGCATTGCTGGAGGGGGCTATATCGAAAAAACCAACGAAAGTTATTTCATTCGAGGAGAAGGACTTTTGACTTCATTGAATGATATTGAAGAGATCGTAGTGACTAAAAAAGGAGGCATTCCTGTTTTTGTAAAAGACATAGCCACCGTGGAGTTTGGTCACGCCAATCGCTTTGGTGCCATTACGGGAAACGGGGAAGGAGAAAAAGTCTTGGGTCAAGTGATGATGCTCAAAGATGCCAATTCCAATGCCGTTATTCAGGCGGTTAAGCAGCGAGTAGCAGAAATTCAGTCCACCTTGCCCGAAGGCATCACCATAAATCCTTTTTTGGAACGAAGCGAATTGATTGCTAAAACGACTTTTACCATCGCTGAAAACTTGATTTTGGGTTGTTTGATAGTGATTTTTGTTGTGGTTTTGCTATTGGGCAATCTCCGTTCCGGTTTGGTTGTGGCATCTGTGATTCCGTTGAGTTTACTCTTTTCGTTGTCGCTGATGTATATTTTTGGCGTTGATGCCAATTTGATGAGTTTGGGAGCCATTGATTTCGGTATCATCATTGATGGAGCCGTTATCATTGTAGAATTCATCGCTTTTAAGATCACGAGTCAAGGCACCCTGCTTTTTGCCTTGCCCAAAGAAAAAAGACAAGATCAAATTGACAAAATCACTTTTCAAAGTGCAACAAAAATGATGAATTCGGCGGTCTTTGGACAATTGATTATCATCATCGTTTTTATACCCATTCTTTCCTTTGCGAATGTAGAAGGGAAAATGTTTCGCCCCATGGCATTGGTCTTTTGTTTTGCACTCATCGGCGCCATGTTGTTGTGTTTTACGTACATCCCTGTCATGGCCTCCTTGTTTATAAAACCTTCAAAAACACAAAAAAAGACGCTATCCTCCCGATTGATTCATTTTCTAGAGCGTCAATATCGACCCACCATTTTGTGGGCTTTGCGCAAGAAAAAATGGGTTTTGAGTATGGCCGTGGGACTGTTGTTGGGTACCGTTTTTCTATTTAATCAAATGGGTGGGGAGTTTGTTCCTACACTCGATGAGGGAGATTTTGTCATTCAACCGGTATTGAAAACGGGAACGACCTTGAGCAATACCATTGCAGCAACCACGCAGATGGAAAAAATCTTAAAACAATTTCCTGAGGTAGCACAGGTGGTCAGCCGTATCGGAGCGGCAGAAGTCCCCACCGACCCGATGTCTATGGAGGAAAGTGATGTAATCATTAAACTAAAACCCAAAAGCGAGTGGGTTTCTGCCGAGACCAAAGATGAATTGGCCGATCGATTTAAAGAAGCACTGAGTGTCATGGCCGGTGTTGATTTTGAATTTACGCAACCCATAGAGATGCGGTTCAATGAACTGATTACTGGTGTTCGTTCGGATTTGGCGATTAAAGTTTTTGGTGAAGACTTAGAGGTGCTTTATGCCAAAGCATTGGAAATAGAAAAAGCCATTGAAAATGTTCCCGGAGCTTCGGACATTACGGTCGAAAAAACCGCAGGTTTGCCACAAATGTCCGTTAAGTACAATCGGAAAATGATTGCAAAATACGGTTTGAATATAGCCGATTTAAATGCGATAGTTACCACCGGATTTGCCGGAATGACGGCAGGAACGGTCTTCGAAGGAGAGAAACAATTTGACTTGGTCTTGCGCTATAAATCGGACTATAGAAACGATATCGAAGATTTGCAAACAACCTCTATTCTTTTACCCAGTGGGATTACTTTACCGCTCAGTGAATTTGCAGAAATCAGCTATACCAAAGGCCCTGCAAAAATATCTAGGGACAATACCAAACGTCGAATCGTGGTGGGGGTCAATGTTCGGAATCGAGACCTGGAGTCTGTGGTGGAAGATGTGCAGGCCATCATTGAGCGAGAATTGAAAATTCCACCGGGCTATACGGTTCGTTATGGAGGACAATTTGAAAATCTTCGCGCGGCTACTGCGCGCTTGAAAATTGCCGTTCCCATAGCATTGATTTTGATTTTTGTACTGCTTTATTTTGCCTTTAATTCAGTAAAAGAAGCCTTGATGATTTACAGTGCAATTCCGCTGTCTGCCATTGGCGGTGTTTTTTTGTTATACCTCCGGGGATTGCCCTTTAGTATTTCTGCCGGGGTTGGCTTTATTGCCCTTTTTGGGATCGCGGTGCTCAATGGAATTGTTTTAATTGAAGAATTTAAGGAATTAAAAGCGCATGGAATTTCCAATATCAACAAACGTATTTTGATGGGTACTAAAAACAGATTACGCCCGGTTTTGCTCACTGCAGCAGCTGCGGCTTTAGGATTTTTGCCGATGGCGATTTCAACCTCTGCCGGTGCCGAAGTACAGCGACCATTGGCAACCGTGGTGGTGGGTGGATTGATCACTGCAACGGCCTTGACGCTGTTGGTACTCCCAATTTTGTACGCTTTGTTTGACAGGAAAAAGCAGCTCCCCACGCTCAAAAATAAAGACTCTTTAAAAGTCCTTGTAGGGATTGTTTTATTTATACTGCCCCATATTGGATTTGCTCAAAGCCAAAGGATTACTGCCGATCAGGCGGTAGCAATGGCACTCGAAAACAACAGCAGCTTACTGGCGGATCAAAAACGGGTAGAACAATCCCAACAATTGGTGGGTAGTGCTTTCAATCTCGATAAAACGGAAGTCTATTATAATTTTGATGAAAATAATACAGCTGCCAACGGCTTGCCAATAAAAGTTTTCGGTCTAAGTCAAAAAATGCAATTCCCCACTTTATATGGCACCCAGCGAAAAGCCAATCAACAAGCTGTAGAAATTTCAACCCGTCAATACGAACTGAGTGAACGCACATTGACCAAAGCGGTGTATCAATCCTATTATCAAGTGGTGTATCGAAATAGTTTGGTTCAGAAATATACCTTTTTAGACAGTATTTACGGTCAGTTTTTAAAGGCTGTTCAAAAACGTCATGAAGTGGGGGAAACCAATTTATTGGAAAAATTGACGGCAGCCGCCAAACAAAAAGAAATTTCGATTTTATTGATGCAAGCGGAAGAAGAAGTCAAAAAAGCGCATACACGACTTCAGCAATGGGTACAATCGGAAGAACCGCTAAACGTAGAGCTTACCGTCTTACCTCGCCTGAAAGTGAATAGCCTCATCACTTCCGATCATCCGGGGTTACGTTATTACGATGCGGCGCAAAAGTTTGGAGCATACGAGCTGTCGTTAGAACGACAACGCCTTCTGCCGGATTTACAAATCTCTGTTTTTCAAGGAACCAACAACGGACTCAATCCGATCCGCTATAATGGAATTCAGGCAGGAATTGCAGTTCCGTTGTGGTTTGGTGCTAATAAATCAAAAATAGAAGCCGCCAAAACAGCGACTTTAATTTTAGCAGATGAGTATGAAAATTATAACCTACAGCTGCAGTCGAATTATAAAATTTTGTTGTCCGATTTAAAGAAACATGAAGCAGCAATTGACTATTATCAGACTTCCGGTAAAACACTATTTTCCGAATTGACAACACATGCCTGCAATGCTTTTCATGAAGGAGAAATAGACTTTTTTGAATATGTGCAACTATTGGAAACCGCAGAAAATATTCAAATTAAATATTTGGAAAATCTTAATGATTACAATAATACGGTATTAGAAATCAACTATTTAAACGATTGAAATGAACACAACAATCAGCACTTATTGGCCGTCCATAAAATTCACTTCATTTTTTTTGCTGAGTTTGTGGCTGGTCTATTCCTGCGGCACTAAAAAAACAGAAACTGCTTCCAACGAAGAAGAAATCGCAATGGACACTATGGATAAGGATGTAGTGGTGGTTTCAAAAACGCAGTTTGAAACGGGTAATATGGAATTGGGAAAAATCAGCACCCAAGCTTTTCACGAGGTGGTAAAAGCGAATGGAATGTTTGCCATACCTCCCAAAAATCAAGCCGAGGTGAGCACCTATTTTGCAGGACACATTAAAGACATTTCCTTGCTCCCGGGACATGCTGTTAAAAAGGGGCAAGTGCTTTTCACCTTGGAAAATCCGGAATATGTACAAATCCAACAAGATTTTTTGGAAGCCAAAGGAAGATTGGAATACTTGAAGTCTGATTATGAACGTCAACAGACCTTGTTGAAAGATCAGGTGACTTCCCCCAAAAAAATGTTAAAAGCGAAATCCGATTACGAGATAACCTTGGCGCAATATGAATCTTTAAAAAAGAAACTTTTATTGATGAATATTGATGCAAATACCCTAGTTCCAGAGAATATCCGTTCCTTCATCAGTGTATGTTCGCCTTTGAATGGCTATGCGACAGCCATACGCGCCGGCAAAGGAATGTATTTACAACCTTCGGATGTGGCGTTGACGGTTATTAATACTGCAGATTTGCACATTGAATTGAAAATATTTGAAAAGGATCTTCCCAAAGTGAAGAAGGGTCAAGAAATTCGATTCAGCCTGCAGCACGATCCCAATACGGTGTATAAAGGGCTTGTACATTTGGTTGACAAAGCCATAAACGAAATGGATAAAACCATCGAAATTCATGGGGATATTGTCGATGAGGAAGACCTCAAACGGTTTGCTCCGGGCATGTATGTTGAAGCTGAAATTTTTACTTCTACGACTGCAAATAGAACCCTACCCACAGACGCTTTGGTCAATATTGAGGATCATTTTTTTGCGCTTCAAAAACAGAATGACACGCTTTTTAAAAAAGTAAAGATAAAGGTGGGGGCAAGTTCCGATGGACATACTCAAATTCTAAATTTGAGCGACTTTAATGAAACGACAGAGTTTTTAGTGAAAGGGGCTTTTGATCTGATTACGGAGTAACACCGCTATTTTATAATTCCAAGCGCATCCCAAAATGTGCAAAATGAAACCCTTTGGCTTCCAATTCTTGACGTCCCTGAAAGTTTGAGTCTCGTGCGGGATTGCTGTGATTGAGATGAATAAAATATATTTTTTCACGATCTACAGGATCTAAAGATTCAAATAAAGCAGCACTTTCTTCCACAAAAGGATGGGGCACTTCGCGCATGGGGCGAGGCAGCTCGCCGTCTTCAAAAAAGGTAGCGTCCAATAACGCATAATCCACCTTTTTAATCATACTTACAATATCCTTTTCCCAAAGCGACCATTTGTCGATGTCCGGAATATAAAGTGCGGATTTGCGAGCACCTTGAATCCAATAACCCACCGTTTCGGAAAATTCATCTCGGTGGGGGACGAGCAAAGGGGTGACGCGCAAACGCGATGAAAGTGTCAAGGTTTTTTCGGCTAGGAGTTCATGAAGGACAATATTTTTGAGCGTTACCAACTGACTCCAGGGACCATTTGTTCTTAAAAAATCTGCCATCCTTGGCATTGCGTATACCGAAACTTCTTTGGTGTTGGCGGCTTCCCGCCCCAAATGCATCAAACCCGTATAATGCCCCATATGGGCATGGGTTAAAAAGATTCCAAGGGTAGTATTTTCTGAAAATTGATGTAAATAGCGCGATTGAGCAACAAAATCGGGGCTTGCATCAAAAAAATAAGTTTGTTTGGTATCGATCACGCCCAAACTGGCAACAAAATCATTTTCTTTGGATAACGCACAGCATTCTTTTTCACAATTCATGTGCGGAGCACCCCCATCTTGTAGTGTTCCCAGCACATATAGCGTTTGCGCGTAAGTCTTGAAAACCAATAGAAGTAGTCCCAAAAAAAGCCTCTCTTTCATGCGATAAAAGATAAGTATTTTAAAAGATTTTAAAGCAAACTTATTTCAACAGTCTGGAATTTAGGCATCAAGGTTTTTTGTGTTTAATTTTTTTGTACTTTAGAACATACTATAAATTTTGTATTAATGAATGAAGTTTACATTGTAATTATCGGAGCATTTGTACTTGTAGGCGGGGTTATTTTATATGCCGTTGTTTCTACAACTACCGGTATTGAAAAGGACGAAAACAAAAACTATATTCCAGATTGGATAGAAAAAAGATTTCCTTCTATTTTTAAGGGAGGAAAAGATTTGGAATAGGGAGAAGATTATTTTCTGTAGTTGAAGTTTAGCATTCTTGTTTTTTTTTCTTTTGTATTGTGATTTACAATAAAATGGACAATTTTGAGTTATTAAAGAAAATGACAGAATAGCACTCCAACGCATGACAAAAAATTACTTATTACACTTCTTTTTTTTAATTGCCTTTACCATGAGCTTTGGTCAAACCAAAGATCAATATTGGAGGGTGGATTTGGGAGTCAATTTTATTGACACCTATCCCACGGGAGATATGAATAGCCCCCTAGGGGTGACTGGAGATCTTTTTCAAGATTTTTTTAATATTTCTAATCACTGGAACGCTTCTATTCCAACGCTTTCCATTGCCCGCTATATCACTTCAGGTTTTTCCATTGGAACTCAACAAAGTTGGAATTCCATCACCAAGGTGGAAGGTGCTACGAATGTTAATTATCCTTATTATCATTTGGATGGGTTTATTACCTATCGTCCCTTGGAGAACTCCTTAATTCAACCGTTTATAAAAGGAGGATATGGTCTTTCTAATTTTGACCTTAATGATAATGATTTACAAGTTTCTTTTTTGTCAAAAAACGCTTCCAAAACTTTTTTTGGCGGAATAGGTGTTGACTTGATGTACTCCGATAATGTGGGGATTTCTTTTCAGTCAAGTTTTAGAAATGCCATAGAAAATTATGGCATCGATCATTTTCAGCATACCATTACCCTCTTTTACCAGTGGGGAAATAGGGACAGTGATGGAGACGGAATCGCCGATAAAAAAGATGCTTGCCCCGATGTACCTGGAATTCCTGAATTTGACGGTTGTCCCGACTCCGATAACGATGGCATACAAGACAAAGAAGATGCTTGTCCCCTATTGGCAGGAACAGCTGCTTTGAAGGGTTGCCCAGACACCGATGGGGATGGAATTGCCGATCATGAAGACCTTTGCCCCGAAGTAGCAGGATTACTCACAATGTCGGGTTGTCCGGACAGTGATTCAGACGGTGTGTCAGATGCTGAAGACGAATGCCCTGAGACTTCCGGTTCTCTGGAAAACAAGGGTTGTCCTTGGCCAGATACGGATGGTGATGGCGTTTTTGATAAAGACGATCTTTGCCCCGATACAGAGGGAACAACTTCCAATGACGGTTGCCCCGAAATATCCTCTGAAATTATAGAAACACTCAACAAATTTGGAGCTAAAATTAATTTCATGGCCGATAGTGATTTGATTTTAGGGAGAAAAACAAGAGCTGTACTTGATGACATCAAAAACGTTTTGATGGCAAATCCGGAAGGTCATTTACTCATTGAAGGCTATGCTTCTGAAGAAGGATCCGAGGAATACAATCAAAATCTTTCTTTTAGAAGAGCAGAAGCGGTTCGGGATTATTTAGTCAAATTGGGTGTGGATCAAAGACGTTTGGAGGTACTTGGCTTTGGAGAAATTAATCCTATAGGGGATAATTCCAAACCGGAAGGAAGAGCCGAAAACAGAAGAGTTCAATTTAGACCTAAGCCCTGAAAGGGATAAACTTATTTTTTTAAAGCGCGAATATTGGCTTCAGGATTTTCTGCACCAAAAACATAACTTCCTGCAACAAGTACATGGGCACCACTGGCGATGAGTGCTTGTGCATTTTGATCCGTAACCCCGCCATCAATTTCTATTTGTGTTGTGGCTTGATGCTTTTTAATTATGGAAGCAAGGGCTTCCACTTTATCATAAGTTTTTTTGATAAAAGATTGGCCACCAAAGCCGGGATTTACACTCATGATGCAAACCAAATCGATATCGTTGATTAAATCGGTCAGAAGATGGACGGGTGTATGCGGATTCAAGGCCACGCCGGCTTTCATGCCCTTGGTTTTTATGGATTGGAGCGTGCGATGTAGATGTGTGCAAGCTTCGTAATGTACGGTTAATGTCGCAGCCCCCAATTTAGAAAAAGTTTCAATATAGCGATCCGGATCTACAATCATCAAATGTACGTCTAGGGGTTTTTTGGCGTGTTTTTTAATGGCTTTTAAAACCGGCATTCCAAAGGAAATATTGGGAACAAAAACACCGTCCATGATGTCAATATGAAACCAATCGGCACTACTATTGTTGATCATTTCGATTTCGCTTTGAAGATTGGCAAAATCAGAAGCGAGTAGGGAAGGTGCAATAATTGCAGACATTGATTTTTTTTTACAAAAGTACAAAAAAAGCAACCCGAAGGTTGCTTTATAAATTATCCTAAATAGGTTTTTAGAATTTTGCTTCGCGAGGTGTGTTTCAATCGTCGAATGGCTTTTTCTTTAATTTGGCGAACGCGTTCGCGGGTTAAATCAAAAGTTTCGCCAATTTCTTCCAAAGTCATTGCATGTTGGTTGCCCAATCCGAAATATAAACGAACCACATCGGCTTCACGCGGTGTGAGTGTTTCCAATGCCCGCTCAATTTCTGTGCGTAAAGACTCATGCAACAGCATTCTGTCGGGATTGGGTGACTCACCACTATTCAATACATCATATAAGTTAGAATCTTCTCCTTCCACCAATGGGGCATCCATCGATACGTGACGACCGGAATTTTTTAATGATTCCTTTACATCATTGATGGTCATGTCCAATTCCTTGGCAATTTCCTCCGCCGAAGGGGCACGCTCGTGGGCTTGCTCCAAAAAGGCATAGGTTTTATTGATTTTATTGATAGAGCCAATCTTATTCAAAGGAAGACGAACAATACGAGATTGTTCTGCCAACGCTTGAAGGATGGATTGTCGAATCCACCATACCGCATAAGAAATAAACTTAAATCCACGGGTTTCATCAAAACGCTGCGCAGCTTTGATCAATCCCAAGTTCCCCTCGTTGATTAAATCAGGAAGGGTCAATCCTTGGTTTTGATATTGCTTGGCCACTGAAACAACAAAACGCAAATTGGCTTTGGTTAATTTTTCCAAAGCAACTTGGTCACCCGCTTTGATGCGCTGTGCCAATTCAACTTCTTCCTCTGCTGTAATCAAATCTACCTTACCAATTTCTTGAAGGTATTTGTCTAAGGAAGCGGTTTCGCGATTGGTTACCTGCTTGGTAATTTTAAGTTGTCTCATAATGCTATTTCGATGTTATAACTGGTATACGGATAAAATGTACAAATGTTACACAAATACGAATAGAAATTAATCTTTTTTCGGAGGTCTTGGCAATAAGGCCTTGCGAGAGACTTTTTCTTTTCGTGTACGAGAGTCAATACCGAAATATTTCACTTCCAATACATCTCCCATATTCACTACATCACCCACATTTTCGGTGCGTTCCCAAGCCAATTCACTCACGTGAAGTAAAACTTCATTTCCAGGAGCATCCAAATATTCCACTACGGCTCCGAAGTCTAACATTTTAATGACTTTCACTTGATACGTGTTTCCTACTACTGGCTTAAAAGTGATCGAATCAATTTTGGCTTCTACCATGGCAATGCCTTCTGGTGAAGTCCCCAAAATTTCTACAATTCCTTCCTCTGTTACAGGATCTTCATTGATAACAATAGTACAGCCTGAAAGTTTTTGAAGTTCTTGAATCACTTTTCCTCCAGGACCAATCAAGGCTCCAATATATTCGTTTGGAATACGTCGGTTGATCATTTTTGGAGCATGTGCTTTTACATCCGCATTGGGAACAGCAATAGTGTCGGTCAAATGTTTTAGAATGTGTAAACGTCCTTCCCGCGCTTGGTTCAAAGCTTTGGTCATGATGTCAAAACGCAATCCTTTGATTTTAATATCCATTTGACAAGCTGTGATTCCGTCAGCAGTTCCGGTGACTTTAAAATCCATGTCTCCCAGGTGATCTTCATCTCCAAGGATATCAGAAAGTACAGCAAAACGACCCCCCTCGGTGATCAATCCCATGGCGATACCGGAAACTGGTTTTTTGATTTGAACCCCTGCATCCATCAATGCCATTGTACCGGCACAAACCGTTGCCATAGAAGACGAACCATTGGATTCCAATACTTCGGATACAACCCGAACAGTGTAAGGACAATTGTCAGGCATCACTTTTTTCAAGGCGCGTTGTGCCAAATTTCCATGTCCTACTTCACGTCGAGAAGTACCACGGAGCGGCCGGGCTTCTCCGGTTGAGAACGGAGGAAAGTTATAATGTAAATAGAATGTTTCTTCCCCCTGATCGGTGGGAAGGTCAATAATGTTAGCCTCTCTTGAAGTTCCCAAAGTAGCTGTGGCCAGAGCTTGGGTTTCTCCTCGTGTGAAGAGTGCCGAACCGTGTGTAGAAGGCAGATAATCTACTTCACACCAAATGGGACGAATATCGGTGGTTGCTCTTCCATCCAAACGGATTCCTTCTTCCAAAATGAGATCGCGAACCGCTTTCTTTTGCGAGCTGCTGAGATAACGAGAAACCAATTCTCCTTTTTCTTCCAACACTTCTTCGCCTAATGTGGCTTTGTAGTTGTCTTTTACTTCAGAAAATAATTCAGAACGGTCTGCTTTAGAAAGTCCTTTTTTAGCGATTTCGTAGTAAGGCTTATAAGTGGCATCCAAAATGGCTTTTTCCAAAGCTTCGTCTTGATCCTCCTCTTCATAGGTACGTACTTCTTTTTTACCTACTTCGGTGGCGAGGGCAATTTGTGCTTTGATTTGATCCCTGATGGCAGCATGTCCAAAAGAAATAGCTTCGAGCATTTCTTCTTCAGAAATTTCGTCAAACTCTCCTTCTACCATAGCAACAGAGTCTTCACTGGCTCCAATCATGATATCAATATCAGACGTAGCGAGTTGCGCTTTGCTGGGGTTGATCACAAAGGCACCATCAATTCTTCCCACGCGAACTTCCGAGATTGGATATTCAAAGGGAATGTCAGATAATTGGATTGCTGTAGAAGCAGCCAAACCGGCTAAGGCATCGGGCATCACGGTTTCATCATGTGACATCAATTGGATCATCACTTGGGTTTCGGCGTGATAATCCTTGGGAAATAATGGACGTAAAACGCGATCGACCAAACGCATGGTCAAAACTTCTTCGTTACTCGGACGAGCTTCTCTTTTGAAGAAACCTCCGGGAAAACGACCCGCAGCAGCAAATTTTTCACGATAGTCTACCGTAAGCGGTAAAAAATCAACAGGACTGGCCTGACGGGCAGAAACGACTGTTGCTAAAAGCATACAATTGCCCATACGGACAACTACGGAACCGTCTGCCTGTTTGGCGAGTTTACCCGTTTCAATAGTAATTGTTCTTCCGTCTTCAAGACGGATTTCTTGTGTAAATGTTTTTGGAATCATTTTTCATTTTTTGGTTAAAACGCTGTTGTGTGTTGTTGCAACCAATGAAAAACTAAGATTCAGTAAAACCTCTTAAGACTTAACTTAAATTATTTACGCAAGCCCAATTCTTTTACAATCGCACGATAGCGGTTGATGTCTTTGGACTTTAGGTAGTCTAAAAGACTACGACGTTTTCCTACCAAACGCACTAAAGAACGCTCAGTGTTGTAGTCCTTTTGGTTGGTTTTTAAGTGGCCGGATAAATGTTGGATACGGTGGGTAAACAAGGCGATTTGACCTTCTGTTGATCCCGTGTCTTTTTCAGACTTTCCGTGTTTTTTAAAGATGTTCTCTTTTACTTCTTTTGAAATGTACATGCCAATATTATTTAAATGATTTTTATGTAACCGTTTTTTTAAACGAGCAGCAAAGATACTATTATTATCAAATAAAAAGTATTTTTTTTAAAGACTATTCTCGTATGGGTTGATTCATAATTAAATCAATGTATAGATTGATTTTGTCTTTGAGGTGCTTGCGGTGAGCGATAAAATCTAAAAATCCTTTTTCCAACTGGAACTCACTGGTTTGGAAGCCTTCGGGGAGTTCTTTCCCTGTGGTGTCCTTTACCACGCGAGGCCCTGCAAAGGCAATCAAAGCTCCGGGTTCAGCAATGTTGATGTCTCCCAGCATTGCATAAGAAGCTGTAGTTCCGCCGGTGGTGGGGTCGGTACACAACGAAATGTAGGGCAATTGGGCTTCTGCCAACTGGGTCAACTTTGCCGAAGTTTTTGCCATTTGCATCAAGGAAGTCGCTGACTCCATCATACGTGCCCCTCCAGATTTGGATATAATCAAAAGGGGAAGTTTGTGTTTGATGGCATAGTCTACAGCACGCGCAATTTTTTCGCCTACTACAGATCCCATTGAACCTCCGATAAATTTAAAATCCATACAGGCTATCACCAAAGGTTTTCCTTTGGAATGCCCTACAGCGGTACGAATAGCGTCATAAAGCCCCGTTTTTTTGTGGGCATCTTTCAGCCGATCGATGTATTTTTTAGAATCTTCAAATTTTAAAAAATCTTTCGATTTGAGCTTGCCGTCAAATTCCTCAAATGTATTGTCGTCAAAAAGGATTTCAAAGTATTCTTTACTACCAATGTGGACGTGATAGTCATCTTCGGGACTGACATAATTATTTTCTGCCAATTCATGAGTTTCAATAATCTTGCCCGTCGGAGTTTTATACCACAGCCCTCGGGGCGTGTCTTTTTTCTCTTCGGTTTTGGTTTGAATCCCTTTTTCGCTTCGCTTAAACCAACTCATAGTTGTTTGCTTTAGTCAAATATATAAAAACTAAAAACTATAAAGTGTTAATATTGTTCAAGTCAGCAAAAGCTTGTTTCAAACGGGCTTTAAAAGTTTCTTCTCCCAAGCGCAACCATTTTCTTGGGTCGTAATATTTTTTATTGGGTTGATCGGCACCTTCTGGGTTTCCAATTTGATTTCTCAAATACTCGATATGATCCGTCATATAGTCACGTATTCCTTCAGTAAAAGCAAATTGAAGGTCGGTATCAATGTTCATTTTAATAACGCCATATCCAATCGCTTCTTGAATTTCTTCTTGCGTAGATCCGGAACCTCCGTGAAATACAAAGTCAACCGTATTTTCGGGCAAGTTGTATTTCTCTGAGATATGCGTTTGAGAGTTTCTTAAAATCTTGGGCGTCAATTTAACATTCCCAGGCTTGTAAACCCCATGTACATTTCCAAAGGCGGCGGCAATGGTAAATTGATCGCTTATTTTGCTTAGCTCTTCATAGGCATAGGCCACTTCCTCGGGTTGGGTGTAGAGTTTGGAGGCATCCACATCGCTGTTGTCCACTCCGTCTTCTTCACCACCAGTGATTCCCAATTCAATTTCGAGGGTCATGTCCATTTTCTTCATGCGTTCAAGATAGGTTTTGCAAATCTCGATATTTTCTTCAATGGGTTCCTCGGATAGATCAATCATGTGCGAACTGAACAAAGATTTTCCGTGTTCTGCATAAAAGGCTTCGCTGGCGGTCAATAAACCGTCAATCCAAGGCAATAATTTTTTTGCGCAATGATCGGTATGAAGAATAACGGTTGCTCCGTATAATGTAGCCAATTCGTGGATGTGTTTGGCACCGGCAACAGCACCGGCAATGGCGGCTTGTTGGTTTTCATTCGAAAGGGTTTTTCCTGCGTTGAAAATCGCACCTCCATTTGAAAATTGTATGATTACAGGACTTTTTAACTCGGCCGCTGTTTCCAAAACGGCATTGATGGTATTGTTTCCTGTTACGTTTACTGCGGGTAGGGCAAAAGATTTTGCCTTGGCAAGTTTAAAAACTTCTTGTACTTGTTTTCCAGTGATGACACCGGCGGGTATATTAAATTCCATTCAGTTATTGTTTGGCGCAAAAGTATTAAACTTTTTGAATCTAAAATGGATAATTGATTCCGATATTGAAGACCGCCTTTTTTAAACGGTATTCCGTCCACCATCGATCGGCTTGCGGCAGTGCAGGATTATAGGTCTTGAACCCCGTATCCAAACGAAAAACAAAAAAATCAAAATCATAGCGAAATCCTATCCCCGAACCAATGGCGATTTCTGATAAATCTTGGAGTCCATCAAAGCGCATGGCGGGATCTTCCACATCGTCCCACAGATTCCATATATTTCCTCCATCAACAAACATGGCACCTTGCAAGGAACCCAAAAGAGGAAAACGGTATTCCACGTTCATGGCTAATTTAAAATTTGCCTCATTAAATTCGTTGATATTGCTGCTGCTTCCAGGGCCTAATTTATAGGCTCTCCAAGCCCGGTTGTCGTTGGAACCCCCAGAGAAGAAGGAGCGAGAAAATGGCAAGTTGGTGGCATTGCCATAGGGAATTGCGATTCCGCCAAAAAAGCGCACGGCAACCACTCGCTTTCTGCCTACGCTCCAATGCTTGATATAATCCAGTTCCGTTTTCACATACTGAGAAGGAAGGACGCCATTGATTTCAAAAGGAACGTTGGAACCTCCGTTAATCCGGTGGGCGAGTTGAAGTAAGTTACCTACCCATTCAAATTTCCATCGAACTTGAAAAAAATTCTCATCAAAAATGCTCTGCTGATTGTTTAGATTATAACTAAAAGAGGATCCCAAAATCAGGTTGTTTGCGGTCAATCGATCCAAACGTTCTTTGATGTTATTTACGATTTTATAGTCTGGATTTTCAGGCTTGATTTCGGTTTGATCACGCAGTACGGCATCTATAAAAGACAGACTACCGGCAGGAATGGTTAAATTTTCATTTCCATCTACCCAATTTGGATTAATCGTGTGATTTTGTGCCACACTATTGAGCCGATCGAAGGAGTTTTTATAGACATTGAAATAATTGTCAATATTGGTATTGTTGACAAACTCCAAGTCCATCAATTTAAAATTCAACTTTTTTTGTTCGTTGGGTTGCCAATCAAACTGATAGGTGGTACTGAAAAATTGTTTGTCTAACCCAATATTTTCTTGAAGACTGGTTCCCAAAATCATTTGGGTATTGGGATACATTTTTGTGGGAATCAATTTTCCAATCCCAAAGGGGAGTACAATTCGAGGGACACTGAGTTTGACATCTCCCCCAAATTCAAAAAGGTTAAAAAATCGGTCATTGGCATTGGCAAGGTCTCGGGAAGCACCAATATTGCTTTTGACGTTCAGCTCCAATAATTCGGTTCCTCTAAAAACATTTCGAATCCCCAATCCGCCCCCCAGTCCAATTCCAAAATCTTGAATATTGGAATGCGATAAATCCAAATCAAATCCCAGTGAAAAGCGTTCTTTAGGCGTTAGATAAATCTGCGCAGCCAGTGCTGTACTGTCTCCAGCTATGGGTTCGTAGTTGATACTGGGATATTTAAAATTCTTTAGGTTTGAAAAATAGCGATAGGTGAGCGTTCGATCTGTTTCACTGAATAGCGCATTGGCTTGTATGGAAATTCCATCTGCGATGGCATTGGGTTTATATTTCAATTTGCCCTTGCTATGCAGAGTTAAATTTTCATATACTAACGAATCGGTAAACGGATTTCGATTTTTTTCAGCATTACTATCTTCTATAAAAACATCAATTTTTTTGACGGTATGAATCCTATACGGAAACTCGAAGAGGGTATCATTGATTCGTCTTTGTATATTGTCGATGGAAAGTTTTACGGGGATTTTGATGTCCTGACCACTGCTGTCTATGGCGGCAATGTATTTGATGTTATTCCCTTGGAAATTATAAACGCCATAATTTCTAAATTGGTTGACAATTCGATCTCTTTCCTCATCGAAACGTCTAAAAACAAAAGGATCGCCGGGTTTAAGGAAACTCTCTTTCGCCATTTTTTGATACAAGGAGTCCAAATCCGGAGCCGCAATGGCCGTTGTGATACTGTCGATCAGATACCGTTGATTGGGCGTGATGTTGTATTGAAGGGTAATTTTTTTCGGCTTGGGCTGCAGACTATCCGCGCGAACTTGAACATCAAAATAGCCCAAATTCTTATAGTATTGAACGATTCTATTTTTTGATTTTTCTATGGCTAGAGCATCATATACTGCTGGAGCTTCGCCCGTTTTTCGCAGCCATTCATTAAATTTTACCGCATAGTTTTTTAGAGCAATTACTTGCTTGTCAGAAAACCATTTGCTCAAACGGGCTGGGCGTTTGGCTTTTTTTTGCAACCAATTTTCAAAAGCAACTTCTGGATTGGGATGACTCCAATCGTAAATTTTTTTGCGCCAAGGGATTTCCAGAAAAGTACTATTGGGGGTGGTGGTTACGACTAGATTTACCGCATCGTTTTTCAGTAGTTTTTCGGTCTCGTAAATTTCATTCTTGGTGATAATGGATGCCTCTTTGGAGGAAGATTGCGTAGCCGCACATCCATACAGGAAATGAAAAATAACAGAAAGAATGACTAGTTTTGTATGGATGCGATACACCTTCTTTAAGATTTGATATCAAAAATACGCCATTTTTATGCTTAGCAAGAATCAACGAAAACAAATCCTTCTTTTAAAACAAAAAAAGTATCGAATTCAAAAACAGCTTTTTGTTGCAGAAGGAGAAAAAGTAGTGCAAGAATTTATGGATGCGGGCTATGAAATGCACCAGCTTTATGCCACTTTTTCTTTTCAGCATCCGTTGTGTGAACGCATCAGTGGGGAGGAGATGCAACAGCTTACGCATTTTAAAACGGCAAGTCCTTTGCTGGCTGTATTTTCCATTCCGGAGGAAACGGCCTTGGCACCATCGGACTTAATGATTGCCTTGGACGGCATCAACGATCCTGGAAATTTGGGAACCTTTATTCGGCTGTGCGATTGGTATGGCATCCAACAATTGGTGTGCAGTCCTACCACCGTGGATTGTTACAATCCTAAAACAGTGCAGGCGGCCATGGGATCTTTGGCTCGGGTTCAATGTCATTATTTGGATTTAGCCCCTTGGTTGCAACAATCTGAATTGCCGAGCTATGGCGCTCAATTGGAAGGTCAAAACCTCTATACATCTGCATTGCGTCCTAAAGGGGTTTTTGTTTTTGGAAGCGAATCGCATGGCTTGTCCGATGCCGTTCGGTCGGAAATCGATCATTTTATTACCATTCCCCGCTTTAATAAAGTTTCGGGAGCAGAAAGTTTAAATGTTGCCATTGCCGGTGCCATCGTAATCAGTGAATTGTTTCGGTCGAGTTTCCCTACTCAAAAGTAATGATGATCGCCACTCCTCGGCTGAACATATTAAGAATTTTTCCAGTCCAAGGGCTGTCTGGGTCGTTATCGTTGACCAACTCGTTTTGAAAAGAAAATAGTCCTCGCAGACTGGGTGAAAATTTAAAGTAGTACAGATAAAATTCAAAGCCAAAACCCAGTTCATAATTTAAATTATTGGAAGTGGTACGAAAAACGTTTCCGGAATTATCATCTCTGTTTTTTTGATTGCTGGAAAGATTAAAATCGGTGGAGAAGCCACCCAATATAAAAGGGCGAAAGTTGTTGATTCGCAGGGTATTTACCTTGAATAACAACGGCAAATGAATATAGGTGGATTTGATATCTCTGTAGCGGTCGGATTCTTTAGTAAACTCGGTATACTCTGGATAGACCAGTTCGCGCTGCGAATAGTAAAGTCCGGGTTCAAAACGAAGATTTAAAAAATTATTGATTCGCAAGTCGCCAATCATCCCCACGACAAAGCCCTTTTTAGGAATTACTGCAATGTCTTTGTATTGTAGGTCTTTGTAATAGCTATCTATGTATTCAAATTTAAAATCGTATTGATTGTAGCCTAAAAAATAACCGAAGTGAATGATTTTATTGTCGAAGGTAGGAAGATTGTTTACCCGCTCGCGCACCGTCGGGTACTGGGCATGTAGCTGAATTAAAACAAACAGCAAAAACCCCAAAAACAGCCTTATTTTTTTACGGTTTTTTGGCACTATAGATGGAAGCTACCCCTAAGGTTTGTGGGTAATCTTTCACTCCTATAAACCCATTTTTCTTCAAAATATTGTTGAAGGCTTCGCCACAAGGAAAATTTGCAGCAGAATCCGACAAATAGGCATAGGCAGTTCGATCCTTAGCAAATAGTTTTCCTAAAGAAGGCATGATTTTTTTGGTGTATAACAGATAGAAAAACCGAAAAAATGCAGATTTTGGCACAGCGGTTTCCAAAATTAATAGTTGGCCTTCGGATTTGAGCACTCTGAAAACTTCTTTTAGTCCTTTGTCTAAATTTTCAAAATTCCGAACGCCAAAGGCAATGGTTACGGCATCGAAACTGTGATCTTCAAATTGCAGCTGCTCCGAATCGCCCAACACCATTTGAATACGGTCTTGGAGTGCTTGATCCAATACTTTCTTTTTTCCAATCTCTAGCATCCCCGGCGAAATGTCAAGACCCACAAGCGTTGCATTTTTAATACTTGACAAAGCAATCACCAAATCCCCGGTTCCCGTGGCGATATCGAGTATGGTTTTAGGATTTTCACGCGCCAACATTCGAACGATATTTTTCCTCCAGCGTAAATCGATGCCCAAGGTGATGATGCGATTGAGGGCATCATAGCTTTTGGCAATACCATCAAACATTTTGGTGACTTGCTTTTTTTTGGTGTCCTTATCGTTTTGATAGGGTTTAATGTGCTTTTCCATAGAAGGAGCAAAGATAATCATTTGGACGGAGACAACGACGATGACTTTTTGCGTCACATCTTCTATTATTTGTATATTTGTGTGCTGTTTTCTAATTAAAGTTGTGAGAATTTTTCGACTTTCATTTCAGTAAAATTGAAATTTTTGCCGTTTATTCCACATTATCCTTGAAAGAACAGTTATATAGAAATGAGAATAATTATCGCCGGAGGAGGTGAGGTCGGATTTCATTTAGCAAAACTGCTCTCTTTTGAATCGTTGGACATCACGCTTATCGACACCGATAAGGAACGTTTAAATTATGCGGAGTCGCACCTCGATATCCGCACTATTCGTGGAGATGCGATGTCGCTCAGTGCAATACAGGAAGCAAATGTTTCCAATTCAGATTTATTTATTGCGGTCACTTCTCAGGAGGCTACCAATATTACAGCAAGTGCACTGGCCAAACAATTGGGGTGTAAGCGCACCATCGCGCGTATTTCTAATATCGAATTTATTAAGGCGAACGGGGTGGTCAGTTTTAAAGATTTGGGGGTAGATGAATTGATTTCGCCAGAAGAATTAGCTGCTGCGGAAATTCAACAATTGCTCGATCAATCTGCTTTTTCGAACAGTTATGGTTTTGAAGAGGGTGCCTTAACCTTAATTGGTACCACTTTGGGCGAAGATGTTCCCTTTGTTGGAAAAAGTGTGAAAGAAGCAGCTTCCATTTTTCCCGACGTACATTTTATGCCCATTGCAATTCAGCGAAAAGGAACCCAGTTTACAATGATTCCTAGAGGGGATACTTGTTTTGAAGCGGGGGATAATGTGTTTTTTATTACGCTGAAAGAAGGCGTTGAAGAAATATATAAACTCACCGGAAAACGAAAGGCATCCATCAAAAACATTATGATTTTGGGAGGGGGCAAAATTGGTTACAATACGGCACGTGAGTTGTGTCAGAAAAAATTTAACGTTACCCTGGTCGAAAAAAACAAAAAAACGGCTTTTGAAATTGCAGACTTGCTTCCCAATGCGCTTGTCATTAATGCTGATGGAAGGAATTTAGAACTTTTGGAGGAAGAGGATTTGTCCGCGATGGATGCTTTTATTGCGGTGACAGAAAACTCAGAGACCAATATCATGGCTTGCCTTATGGCCAATAGTAAAAGCGTAAAAAAAACGATTGCTTTGGTGGAAAATATGGACTATTTTCAACTCTCCCAATCCATTGGGATTGACACCTTAATCAACAAAAAGCTTTTAACGGCCAATACAATTTTTCGGTACATCCGTAAAGGGGATGTGGTGGATATGACCACTTTGAATAATTTGGATGCAGAAATTTTGGAATTTGTGGTCAATGCCAATTCCAAAGTTGCCAACTATAAAATCAAAGACCTTGAATTTCCCCGAACGGCTATTATCGGAGGAGTCATCAAAGAGGGAGTTGGAATTATAGCCTTGGGGGATTACACCATCCGTCCGGGAGATCGGATTGTGGTGTGTTGTCTTCCCCGATCAATAAAACGCATCGAAAGTTTATTCTTGTAAGCGATGCATTCCATAAACTTTAAAATGGTTTTTTTCCTTATGGGAGTTTTGTTGCTCTTCAACGGAGGATTGATGCTGTTATCCTCCCTGACGAGTTTTTTAACCCAAGACGGATTTACTTTCGAAATCACCCTTTCCGCCTTTTTGGTGCTGTCTTTTGGCGCACTGTTAATGTTGATTACACGACAATACAACAATCAAATTCAAAAACGCGAAGGCTATCTCGTGGTCAGCTTGGGTTGGCTACTGATGTCCCTTTCGGGGACTTTACCGTATTTGCTTACGGGAAGTATACAAGCTTTTGTGCCTAGTTTTTTTGAATCTATGTCGGGCTATACGACCACCGGTGCAACAATATTACACGATATTGAAGCGGTGCCCAAAGGCGTCCTTTTTTGGCGCAGCACAACCCATTGGATCGGGGGAATGGGAATCATTGTTTTGGCCATTGCCATCCTTCCGTTTTTGGGAATCGGAGGGATGCAGTTGTTCACCGCCGAAGCTCCCGGTCCCGGGAATGACAAGCTCCATCCGAGAATTACAGACACCGCCAAACGACTTTGGTTGATCTATTTGAGTTTTACCTTGATCGAAACGTTTTGTCTTTATTTTGCTGGGATGTCTTTTTTCGACGCCATCAATCATGCGATGAGCACATTGTCTACGGGAGGATTTTCTACCAAAAACAGTAGTATCGCTTTTTGGAATCAAAATCCGTTGATTGAGTATATCATCATCTTTTTTATGTTTTTGGCGGGGACAAATTTTATTGTCAGCTATTTTGCTATCACAGGAAAATTTAAAAAAGTATTCAGTGATGAGGAGTTTAAAAGTTATTTTTTCTTTATTCTGTTTTTTACTGTTTTGGTTTGCGGAATGATACTGCTCCATGTCGATATTCCTCAGCATTTTGAGGGTGTTACAAACAGTTTTTCAGCCTTGGAAACGGCCTTTCGACACGCCCTTTTTCAAGTGCTTTCAGTCATCACCACCACCGGATTTGTCACGGCTGATTTTACACAATGGACCCCCTTTTTGACCATCGTGTTTTTTGGTTTGATGTTTTTGGGAGGTTCTTCTGGATCTACATCTGGAGGGGTAAAAGTGGTGCGGCATTTGTTGATGATTAAGGGAGGTTTTTTAGAATTTAAACGTGCCCTGCACCCCAACGCCATTATCCAAGCACGTTACAATAAAAAAATTGTGGGGGAGTCAATCTCTTATAACATCCTTGGTTTTTTTATCCTGTACATGCTCAGTTTTATCATTGGTGCTTTAGGCTTTGGTTTTATGGGAATCGATTTTGAATCAGCAGTGGGCTTGGCGGCTTCTACCTTGGGTAATGTAGGGCCTGCATTGGGTGCTTTTGGGCCGGTGGATAATTATGAAGCTTTGGCAGATGCGGGAAAAATATGGGCCAGTTTTTTGATGCTCTTAGGACGTTTGGAACTTTTTACGGTACTGATTCTTCTCACTCCGTTTTTTTGGAAAAAACGATGATAAAGGTGTTGCTTTAGAAATCGTATTTGTCTTTCCAGCAATTTTTTAAGTAGTTTTTGAGTTGCGCTTCTTTGGGATTATTGCCAGGTTTGTAAAAAGTCGTTTTTGCAATGGCTTGTGGGAGAAATTCTTGATCTACAAAATTATTTTCAAAATCGTGAGCGTATTTATAATGCGCTCCATAGCCCAATTCTTTCATCATTTTGGTGGGTGCATTCCGCAGGTGGAGCGGAATTCCCAAATTTCCGGTTTCTGCCACCGTTTTTTGCGCCGCAGTAATGGCCGTATAGGCACTGTTACTTTTGGGCGAACTCGCCAAATACAAGGCACATTCGCTCAGTAGAATTCTTCCCTCGGGATAGCCCACCACACTCACCGCTTGAAAGGTGCTGTTGGCCAACACCAATGCGTTGGGATTGGCAATTCCGATGTCTTCGGCGGCTAAAATCAACAATCGACGGGCTATGAATTTTATGTCTTCCCCGGCTTCAATCATGCGCGCCAACCAATAAACAGCAGCATTGGGATCACTGCCGCGTATGGACTTGATAAATGCGGAAATAATGTCGTAATGAAAATCGCCTTTCTTGTCAAAGAGCATGCTTTTGTGCTGAATGGTTTCCAAGACCAAAGCATTGGTGATGACCAGCGGTACATCAGTCTGTGCTTGGATGACCAATTCCAAAATTGACAACATTTTTCGGGCATCACCCCCCGACAGCTCCAAAAGGGCTTTGTCTTCTTGAAGTTTGATATTACGTTCTTTTAAAAAGCGGTCCGTTTGAAGGGCACGGTCTAAAATTTCTTTTAGTTCAGAAGCATTAAGGGGATTTAAAATATATACTTGACAACGCGACAATAGAGCATTGATCACTTCAAAACTGGGGTTTTCTGTAGTGGCGCCAATGAGGGTGACAACTCCTTTTTCAACCGCATTGAGTAAGGAATCCTGTTGAGATTTACTAAAGCGATGAATCTCATCGATGAACAAAATGGGATTTTTTGCGCTAAAAAGCCCTCCATTTTGAGCGGCTTTTTGAAGGATTTCACGAATCTCTTTAACGCCGGTGTTGATGGCAGAAAGTTGATAGAAGGGACGGTTTTTTTCTTGCGCCAAAAGTTGTGCGAGAGTGGTTTTTCCGGTGCCCGGTGGCCCCCAAAAAATCAAACTCGGGAACACTCCATGGGCGATCATTTGCGTCAAAGTGCCCGAAGGTCCCACCAAATGCTGCTGTCCGAAGTAATCGTTCAGTGTTTTTGGCCGCATCCGTTCTGCAAGGGGAGTGTTCATGCCATTAAGTTAAGGTGTTTTGGCGAACCCACTCATAAAAAACAACGGCACAGGCCACAGACACATTTAAGGAATCCATGGCAGCATTCATGGGGAGTTTGGCTTGCCCATCCAAAAGCTTGAAGATGCCTCTGGAAATTCCAATATCTTCTGCCCCAAAAACAAGCGCCAAAGGGCCTTTTAATTCTTGATCATAGACCAAATCGGTGGCTTTTTCTGTAATTCCAACAATCTTTACTTGATGGGCTTGGAGTAAATAGATGGCGTCTTTGAGGTGGGCGGTTTTGGCGATGGGTACATTAAAAACTCCCCCTGCTGAGGTTTTTACCACATCACCGTTCAGCGGGGCACTTCCACTACTGGGAATGATGATGGCATCAACACCGGTGGCTGCGGCAGACCGCAAAATAGCCCCAAAATTTCGTGCATCCGTCACCCCGTCCAAAAGGACAAATAGCGGATTGGATTTTTTCTCAAAAACTGCAGCGATTAAGGGTTCCAGAGCTTGTGTGTTGATGGCACCAATACGTGCCACCGCCCCTTGATGATTTTTGCTCGAAAAACGCTCCATGCGTTCCACCGGAACAAAACTAAAAGGGATGTTATGCTCTTTTAAGATTTTAAGAAGTTGATCAAAAAGTTGGCTCTGCGAACTTTTTAATAACCATACCTTGTCGATGGCTTTTTCTGCGGTTATCGCCTCGATGATGGCACGTATTCCAAATATATTGATTGAATCCATGCTCAAAAATAGAGCAATTCCTAAAGATTTGGAGGGGATTGATGATGATTTATTGTTTTGAAAGTATATTCATCATCGCTTTTGCTGCTTCTTTACCAATAATTTCAATTCTGTCTTTAGGGGTTTCATCCCCAATTTCAAAAGTAATACCAACAGCATTGTGACCAAATAAAAACCAACCTTTTGAAACGGGTGTTTCACTATTGCTCGATTTTTCATTGACCTCATATTTTGGAATTCTACTTTCTAATTCTTCAAACCAATGGGTTGAAAAATCTGGTATTTCAGTTAATTCATTGTCCTTATTGGTGTAAAAGACATCGTACCAAGTTGCATTTTCAATTTGGTCGGATTTTATAACACTTACGGCACCTGCGATAGATTCTCTTTTTTGCGTTCCGTATGCAGTAACGATAACTTCTTGTAATTCAGAAGAATCATCCTGAAAATTAACATTAATTACATCAGAAGCACCAACAGTAATTCTTTGAGAGATAAAGCCAACAAAGCTAAAGACAAGGACATCTCCCTCGCTAGCAGTTATACTATACTTCCCATCAAAGTCTGTGGCGACTCCTCTAGTCGTATTTTCAATAATTATACTTGCACCGGGCAGGGGTAGCCCAGATTCATCAGTAATATTTCCGGTGATTGTTTTTTGCTGTGCAAAAACCAGTTGCACCATCAAAATCCCCAAAAGGGTTAAAAACAAGGATTGTTTTTTCATAAATAGATTTGATTTGGTTAAACATGGCGGTGAATTTCTTAAAATCTTGTTAAAGACAAATTGACATTTGCAACAAAAAGGTCTAATGGAATCGTGTGTTTTAACAAAAAAGGTTAAGATTTTTCTAAAATTATTTACTAGATAAATTTATTGAAAAATGCTGTTTTTGAATTTTTGATTTTTGGGGACCAACAATAAAAATTTTGGAGCCCCATTTTCTTTACTTTTTTGTTAGAAATTCAAATATTGAAAAAGGCGTTAAAATTTTCCAAAAATAGGGTTTGATTCATTGAAAATTTATTCTACATTTGCACGCCCAATAAAATGGGGAATTAAATATATATATGCCAACTATTGCACA
>Ga0181605_10000146_pt1 | contig 68293 bp, 65 predicted proteins | sample 041ome_11_FD_148676 | JGI IMG/M metagenome (GOLD analysis project Ga0181605, IMG submission 148676) | Coastal salt marsh microbial communities from the Groves Creek Marsh, Skidaway Island, Georgia - 041411US metaG (spades assembly) | ecosystem: Environmental > Aquatic > Marine > Intertidal zone...
AGTTCGCACGTGCGCTGAATGAGTTCAGCATCTTGGAACTCTGCGAGCGCATAGAGATTCCTGAGTTGTTCTTGGGGTGTCTGAGATGTTCTGAATCCGTTGAGGAATCGTTCGTAATCTGTGCTGCCACCAAAACTCGCAACGACCGTTGTTGCAGCAGCAAGTAGTTCAGGATCAACTGAACTTGTGCCTGCGTCATCGATGATAGATCGGCACCGTTCGATGGCCTCTGTGTCATTTCCGAGGAGTGTGATCGTCTTCAGCAGTAGGCCTCGAAGTGAACCAGCAAGTTCTGGTTCATCGGTAGTGGGTTCGCCAAGTCGGCTCAATGTCGGAGAGCAAAGATCCCTGACAACTTGCTGAAACGTGGCTCGTTGCTGCGCATCACTAATGATGCGAGATACGAGGCGAAGGCCAGCGGTGATGCTTTGCCACACAGAGAGCGCATCTTCGTCGCGGAACTCATTCAGCATCGCGAGAAAGTCAGCAGCCGGGAGCCGGTTTGCGGTCACGGCAGCAACGGCATCATCGATCAAGGTGTAGCGCTCGAGTACATCGAGGGTTGGAAGCACATCACGTGTGATTCGTGATCGAAGTTCGTGGTCGTATTCGACTCTGACGAAGGCGTGCCCGCCCGCGTTGATGATGATGGGCCCGTCGTTTTCGATGGTGAACCGTTGTTCGCGTTCGCTCAGCAGGAGCGACGAGGTACCAGAATTCGTTCGGTAACTCAGCGGGATCATCCAGATGCTGTCAGCAGCGCTTTCAGCAAATGAGAATCTCCGCTGTCGAAGAACGAGTTCATCGCCTTCAACCGACGCAGAAACAACTGGGTAACCAGGTTGCCAAATCCACGAATCCATCGTGCGACGAACTGGCTCACCTGAAGTTGATTCGAGAGCATCCCACAGGTCGGAGGTTTCTGTATTCCCGTAGGCGTGTGATCGAAGGTAATGACGGACACCATCTCTGAATCGTTCCTCGCCGAGGTGCTGCTCGAGCATTCTGAGTAGGGCACCACCTTTTTGGTAGGTGAGAACGTCGAACATTCCTTCGGCATCGGTTGGGGAATTGACCTCGAACTCGACCGAACGAGTGGCGTCAAGCGAGTCGGTTTCAAACGCAGCGGTTCGTTCGATTCCGAAAGTGAGCCAGCGACCCCAGTCGGGTTTAAACGCATCGCAGGCAGCAATCTCCATAAACGTTGCAAAGGCTTCGTTCAACCAGATTCCATTCCACCAGCGCATGGTGACGAGATCACCAAACCACATGTGGGCAAGCTCGTGTGCAACAACATCTGCAACGAGTTGGCGTTCGGGCTGAGTCGCTGATTCAGGGTCAACAAGCAGCAGGTTTTCGCGGAATGTGATACATCCAAGATTTTCCATTGCGCCTGCTGCAAAGTCAGGGAGCGCAAGTAGTTCGACCTTGTCGCCCGGGTAAGGAATCCCGTAGTACTCCTGGAACCATCGCAGGCAAAACTCGGCAACTTCGAGACCAAATTCAGTGAGATGGCCTTTGCCCGGAACATGAACAAGCCGCAACGGGATGCCGTCAACGTCACGCCAATCGCTTGCCTCAAGCGGCCCGACAACGAATGCCACGAGATAGGTGCTCATGATCATCGTGTCTGCGAACCTGACGGCAACAAGGCCGGTGTCGAGTGTTGAGCGTTCAACTTCGGGAGAGTTTGAGACAGCGGTGTCCTCGGGCCGAATGTTCAACGTAATGCCGAAGACTGCCTTGAAATCAGGTTCATCCCAGCAGGGGAATGCTCGTCGACAGTCGGTCGACTGCATCTGTGTGGTGCCAATGACGTGTTCTCGACCGTCATCATCGGTGAACGACGAACGGTAAAAGCCTCTCAACTTGTCATTGATGGTTCCCGTAAACGAAATGTTGACTTGATGTTGTCCAACCACAAGCGCAGCGTCTGTCGACATGATGAGGCGCTCGGTGGACGGGTCAAGATGAAATTCGGCAGGTTGGTTATCGATCGCTACCGAGTGGATCTCAAGTTCAATCGCGTTCAATACGAATGTGTTGTGGCCTTCTTCTATGACCTCAACATCGATCACGACTACTCCTGTGAATGTCGCAGACGGCAGATCTGGCGTGATCGCGACTTCGTATCGATGAGGCACAGCAAATCGGGGGAGGCGGTGGGGGTCATTCCAGTCGGTCGTCACGTCGCCGATGGTACTGAGTGGTTACAGGTGACGGCTGACGGAGCCGCTAGCGTCAAATGAGTGTTTGAGCACCGCACAACTTCAGATGCAGCGTTCCAAGTCGTTGGTATTGGAAATGCGTTGGTTGATGTCATTGCTCACGCAGAAGAGAAGTTCCTTACCGAATATTCACTCGTGAAGGGATCGATGACACTTGTTGAAACCGATCGAGCCCTTGAGCTGTATAGAGCGGTTGGGACGAAGGTGGAAATGAGTGGTGGGTCGGCTGCAAACACCATGTGCGGTGTTGCGAGCCTCGGTGGGAAAGCGGCCTACGTCGGCAAAGTGTCAGATGATGACCTAGGGGCAACCTTTGGTCACGACTTGAGAGCAGTTGGTGTCAGGTTCGCGCCAGGTGGCCGCGATAACGACGTGCCGACGGGCCGATGCGTCATCGTCGTGACACCAGATGCTGAACGAACGATGAACACGTTTTTGGGTGCATCGAGTCTTCTCACTCCCGATGATGTGGACTTTGATGTCGTTGCCAACGGTCATGTGCTGTACATGGAGGGTTATCTCTTCGATCGTGATGATGCAAAGGCTGCATTCAGGGCTGCAGCAGCACACGCGCATCTCCATGGACGAATGGTGTCGCTAACTCTGTCGGATTCATTCTGTGTTGAACGCCATCGAGATGACTTCCGTCATCTCGTGACTGATGAGGTTGACATCTTGTTCGGAAATGCGGAAGAACTTGTATCGCTCTATCAGACAGATACCTTCGCTGAGGCTGTGACGGCGGTTCGTGCTGACTGTCCAATTGCGGTCGTCACAATGGGCGAACGCGGTTCTCTAGTGATTACTCAATCTGAGGTCATCGAATCTGCAGCTCATCCGGTTGCGCATGTTGTTGACACGACTGGCGCGGGCGACCTATTTGCGGCTGGATTTTTGTTTGCGTATACCCGAGGTGACGAGCTCGCCGAATGTGCTCGCATTGGTGGAATCGCGGCCGCCGAGGTGATCTCTCATGTGGGTCCGCGTCCTCTGGTTGAGTTGCGTACGCTATTGAAGTGACTTCTTACGCTGAGATCGCTGCAGCCTGGCTGGCGGCCGAACCAGACGATGACATCCGAGTCGAGCTGAGCGCTCTCATCGAAGGCGACGATTCAGAGCTTGCCGATCGATTTAGCGGTCACCTCACGTTTGGGACTGCTGGCCTACGTGCAGAAGTGGGAGCGGGACCGCTTCGAATGAATCGATTGGTCGTGAGGCAAGCAGCTGCAGGTCTCGCTGACTGGTTGCTCAACAATGTCGAAGACGCTGCACAAAAAGGTGTCGTGATTGGCTACGACGCTCGCCGAAAGTCTGAGCTGTTTGCTCTCGATACGGCACTTGTGCTCGCCGGCCGAGGAATTCGCTCGATGGTCTATAGCGCAATGGTTCCAACTCCTGTACTGGCGTGGTCGATCACTCGACTTGGCGCAGCGTCGGGAGTGATGGTCACTGCGTCACATAACCCTCCTGCAGATAACGGCTACAAGGTGTACCTCGAAACTGGGTCTCAGATCGTGAGCCCTGTTGATGAGCAGATCGCTGAGGCGATTGCCGCAGTCGACCCGTTGTCGATTGAACTTGCCGAACCGACGTCAGCTCTGGTCGACATGCTTGACGACAAGATTCGCGATGAATATCTCGACTCAACGCGATCTGTTCGGCACGTGCCTGACGTCGCCCCAGTTGGGGTCGCGTATACCCCGCTTCATGGGGTTGGTGGGGCAACGTTGGTTGAGGCATTCGAACGCTGTGGACTGAGCGAACCTGTCGTCGTGAATGAGCAGTTTCAGCCAGATGGCTCCTTTCCGACGGTGAATTTTCCGAACCCGGAAGAGCCAGGCGCAATGGATGCGGTGATCAATCTTGCGAAGCAATCTGGTTCGGTAGTTGCGCTGGCGAACGACCCTGACGCAGACCGACTGGGAGTTGCGATTCCAACCTCGTCTGGATGGCGTCGGCTGAGCGGCGACGAGATCGGGTGGCTTCTCGCGGACCATATTCTTACCCACACCAGCGGGGACGATCGGATGGTTGTCACCACGCTTGTGTCGTCGTCGTTGTTATCGGTGATGGCACAGGACCACGGCGTGCATTCTGAGGAGACATTCACCGGGTTCAAATGGATTGGTCGTACTGTGATCGATCACCCAGACCGTCGTTTTGTGTTTGGATACGAGCAAGCCCTCGGGTACCTCGTTTCGCAGCCGCCGCTCGACAAAGATGGAATTACGGCCGCAGTACTGATGGCTGAGGTTGCGGCATGTGCTGCCGCTCAGGGCTCCTCGATTGAGGCAAGACTTGGTGAGTTCGCTGAGCGTTACGGCAGGTACGTGATTGGCGAACGTTCGATCAAGATGAGCCCAGCATTGAGCAGCAAAGTGGTTCAACACTTGCAGGCTGAACCACCGCACAGTCTCGGTGGGGTTGAGGTTGAGAACATCGTTGAATTTCCCGAAGCCGGACTCTTACGTTTGATGCTGAGCGATGGAACTCGACTTCAGGTGCGACCAAGTGGAACCGAGCCAAAAATCAAGTTGTATGGCGAAGCGGTAAATGGTGATCCCGAAGTTGGGCTCGACTACCTCGCCGGCTTACTGAACGAGATTGCAGATTTACTCGGCTGACGAGTTGCGCGGGGTGCCGAACAGCCGGTCGCCGGCATCGCCAAGACCGGGCACGATGTAAGCATGCTCGTTGAGATGGGAATCAATTGAGCCTGTGACGATATGGACGCTCCAGCGGCCATTGACATGGGCGCGCACTGCCTCAATGCCCTCTGGTGCAGCGATTGCGCACACGATGGTGATCGTTCCAGTGACTTGGCGAGGAGCGATGAGATCGATGACATGGTTGAGCGAGCCGCCTGTTGCAAGCATTGGGTCAACGATGATGACCGGGCGTCCTCCGATATCGGCAGGAAGTTTGTCGGTGTAGAGCTCTGGTTCAAAGGTGGTTTCATTGCGGGTCACGCCGACAAACCCAAGATCGGCGTCCTCAAGAACGTGGTGAACCGCAGTGACGAACCCGAGCCCAGCACGAAGAATGGGAACAACAATTGGTGCATCAGCAAGAATTTCTTGTGACGTTTCTGCAAGAGGAGTTGTGACCTTCACGGTTCTCGTTGGCAGATCTTTCGTTGCTTCAGTGAGCAAGATGATGCCTAAACGATCGAGATGAGCACGAAAATTTGCATTTGAAGTGTCAACTGAGCGCATGTGCGCAAGCGCATCTTTGACAATTGGGTGGTCAACCTCGGTGACGATGAAACTCACGCCATCCCTCCAGATGCTCCGGCGATCAGGCTGGCGTATCCAGGCTTGATGATGTCGTTGATGATCCGCAGTCGCTCAGGAAATTCAATGAAGGCACTCTTCATGGCGTTAATCGTCAACCACTGCATATCGGCGAGGTCGGTGCCAAATGCGTCGGAAAGTTGCACGAATTCGTTGCTCATCGAGGTGTTCGACATGAGGCGATTGTCAGTGTTGACCGTCACGCGAAATCGGAGATCTCGAAGCAGCCCGATTGGATGAGATGCAATGTCAGCGCAGACGCCGGTATTGACATTTGATGTCGGACAGAGTTCCAGAGGAACTCGCCTGTCTCGAACGAACTGAGCAAGGCGACCAAGTTCCCAACCATCGTTGGTGGATGTGATGTCATCGACAATACGAACACCATGGCCGAGCCGTGCAGCACCGCAGTATTGCAACGCCTCCCAGATGCTGGGCAGCCCGAACGCTTCGCCGGCATGAATGGTTGAGTGAAAATTTTCTCGCATCACATACTGAAATGCATCAAGATGTCGTGACGGTGGGTGACCGGCTTCGGCTCCCGCGATGTCGAAGCCAACGACACCGGCATCACGCCACTTCACAGCAAGGTGGGCGATATCCAGACTGTGGGCAGCGGTTCGCATTGCACAGAGGATGACGCGGATGATGATTCCTGTTTGCTGTTCGGCTCGGTGAAAGCCGTCGATTGTTGCCGACACGACTTCGTCAAGGGTGAGTCCAGCCTCAACATTTAACTCTGGGGCGTAACGTACTTCTGCGTACACAACGCCATCATTCGCAAGATCAACTCCACACTCGTATGCCACTCGTTCAAGGGCATCGCGATGCTGCATCACGCCAACGGTGTGAGCGAATGTTTCCAGGTAAAGAACAAGGTCGTTTCGTTTTGCACCCCGGTTGAACCAGGTTGCCAAGTCAGATGGGTCGTGTGTCGGAAGGCCGTCGTAGCCAAACTCTTCAGCCAGCTCAATCACTGTTTGTGTTCGTAGGCCACCATCAAGATGATCGTGCAACAGCACCTTTGGGGCCTTGATTGCAAGTGTTGGCGTGATGGTGCTCACGGTCGGTCACTTCGGTCAAGTCTTCGCAGCGGCATATCGCTCGGTCGTTGAAGCCAGTTCCATTCGGGGTAATCCGCCGACGCTGAGATGCAGTGAAGCGTGAAGGCATGGCGGCTCACTGGCGATCGGTTGACATCGCTCCAGTGCGGCAGTTTTCCATTCAGGATGACCATCGTTCCTGCGGGTACTTCAAGGGGGACAAGGTCCTTCGCCGGATCAGGCAGCGGGGTGTGATCGAGTTCGTCAAAGCTGGTGCCATCATCATCGGTGCCGAGCCGTCGGAACACTTTGCGAAGTGGAGCGTTGTGACCGCCTGGTGCGGCCCACAGACAGCCGTTTTCAAGGGTTGCGTCTTCGATTGCGAACCAGAACCCAGTAACAGTGAGCGGGTCCGTGTATAAGAACGTTGCATCTTGGTGGCAGCCAACCTCGCCGCCGATTCCTGGCTGTTTGAAGATGTACATGCTCTGTAGAGCTTGGGCATCAGCCATCCCGATGTCCGCCGCGACACCGGCAAGGTCTGAGGTGTAGGTGGCCTGCTCGAAGACATCATCGAGATCATGTTGTGCGTGGCCAATTTTGTTAATGCTGAGCTCTTTGGCCTGGCGGAGGTTGCCGTGGTCATCAAAAGCCTCTTCTTCGAAGAAACACCAGATCTTTCCACCAGAGGACAAGAAGTCATTGTTTGAGACGCGTTCTTGTTCCTCAGTGGTGAACACCGTCTTTTCACCCGATGGCTCCCACGCATTAACGAGGTCGATCGCGCGTTCACGGACCGCAGCGCGGGTCTCTGCGCCCATGAAGTCGGGTACTACTAAGAAGCCATCTCGGGAAAATGCTGCAAGTTGTTCGTCGGAGAGCAGAGCTGACATACCTTGAGCGTACGCCGCTCAGAAGCCCACAGCGAGATCAGCCATTGGCAAGGGCTGAATATGCGGGGGAGACGATGTCATTGATAATCCGCTGCCGTTCATCGAGCGGTGCGAACCCTGATGAAATAGCGTTTGTTACGAGGCCAGATATCTCATCCCATGTCAGGTTGTATGCCTCGTTAATAGCGATGAGTTCACTTGATGGGCTGACATCGCTCATTAGGCGATTGTCGGTGTTGACGCCAACGTTGAATCCAGCGCGTAAAAATGGAATCACAGGGTGGTCGCCAACTGAAGCGACTGCACCGATCTGCGTGTTGCATGTTGGGGCCATCTCAAGGTGAACTTGACGATCTCGCACGAAGGTTGCGAGTGGTCCGAGGATCAGTTCGCCCGACTCGATATGGGTATCGCGATCAAGGCGTACCCCGTGGCCTATCCGGTGGGCACCGTGGGCGAGTGCATCTGAAATGAGTTCAAGGTCGGGCGGCTCACTCGCATGAATTGTGAGGTTGATGTGGCGTTGCCGTGCGATGGTAAGGGCCTCTGCGTGAAGAGATGGTGGCCATCCGGTTTCTGCTCCAGCGAGGTCGAAGGCGACAACTTTGCTGTCAACATTGCGGTAGTGGTCAACAAATTCAACGACTTCGACCGAGCGATGTTCAGTGCGCATCGCGCAGATAATGAGCTGTGCTGAAATCTGTTGCCCTCGGGCGCGGGCTGACTCTTCGGCTCGACGGAATCCCGCACAAATTGCTTCGGTCGATGCGGTGAAGGGCATGTTGTGAAGTTCGGGCGCAAACCGGATCTCGGCGTAGACGACTCCATCATTGGCGAGATCCTCAACAGCCTCGAAGGCGATCCGTTCGATGTGCTCGGCGGTCTGCATCACGGCGAGGGTGTGTTCAAACGTCGCTAAATACTGCAGTAGGTCTTTGGCTGCGGCACCTGCGGTGAACCAGGCTTGCAGGTCGTCGGGATCGGTCGTTGGAAGGTGTGATGTCCAGCCAATTGTGTCGGACAATTCGAGAATGGTGTCGATGCGCAAACCGCCGTCGAGGTGGTCATGTAAGAGCGCCTTTGGCGCTCCGATAAGTGCTGAGGATGTAACCGGTGATGGCATTAATGCCCACCGCCAGGTCGGTATGGGACCCCCGCCTTTGCAGGTGGTCTCAACCGCTGGCTAGCGGTGGCTAGCACGACAAGCGTGATGACATAGGGGAGCGATTGTGTAAGTGACTCCGGAACCTCTGTCACGGTTAGGTACGCAATGAGAGCGATGACTCCGATTCCGATTGCAGTGCTTCCTCGTTTGATGTTTCGCTGAAGCAGAGAGATCAGGCCGATGATTGCGCTCACGATCAGGATGAACAGGAACAGTCCGGTGATTGATCCGCCGGCGACGAGCTTGATGCCCTCGGAATACCCGAACACGGCTGCTCCACCAAGGATTCCGCTTGGACGCCAGTTACCGAAAATCATTGTTGCGAGCCCGATAAACCCGCGACCAGCGGTCTGGCCCTGCCGGTAGTACGACGACGAGATAATTGATAAAAATCCGCCGCCCAGTCCTGCGAAGCCACCGCTAATGAGAAGCCCGATATAGCGAACTCGAATGACGTTCACGCCGAGTGATTCAGCGGCCTCGGGGGCTTCACCCGAGGAACGTAACCGCAGGCCAAAACTGGTTCGCCACAGCACCCACGCCGACAGTGGAACGAGCAGCAACGCAATCAGCGATGCGAGTGAAAGCCCTGACATCAACCCGCGGGTCATGCCTGAGAGGTCACCGATGATGAACCAGCCACGCTCTTCAAGCCATCCGAGTGCGTCCGGCGTTGTGGAAGAACCGACCGGGCCTCCTGCAAGGAAGGGGACATCGATTTTTGGTATCGCAAATGATTGAGGAGGGGACTGGCTGATACCGCCCTGTGGTTGCCCAACGAATACCAATTCGCTGAGATACCGAACTCCAAAGAATGCGAGAAGGTTCATCACCACACCAGAAATCACTTGGTCGATGTTGAATCTGATGGTCGCAACAGCGTGGATGAGGCCTCCGAGAGAGCCACCCAAAATGGCAAGTAAGAATCCGATCCATGGGCCGTACTTCCAGGCGCCGAATGCACCGAACCAGGTGCCGAGGATCATCATTCCTTCGATACCGATATTGAGGATGCCGACGCGTTCTGCCCAGAGTCCGGCGAGGCCGGCAAGCATGATTGGAACGGTCAAGCGAAGCGCCGCACCGATGGTTCCCGACGAAGTGAGGTTGTCGAATCCTGTCCATAGTCGGGTGACCGACATGATGGCGACAAGAGATATACCGATCATCGCAACGCGCATTCGCGGCGACATCGAGATGTTTGCCGAAGTGATTGAGGTTGTTGTCGTGCTCATGCTGCACCCCCTGCTGCGAGTTCAGCCCGCGCTCGTTCAGCGGTTCTGACGTTGGCTCTTCGCACAGCTGCCTCATTCACAATGACGACAGTCAGCACGATGATTGCCTGCATCACCTTGACGATGGAGTTCGGAACCTCGGCGAGCTGTAGCTGTGCCGAGGTTGAATCAAGAAATCCGAAGAGAAGGGCTGCAACAACGATGCCAACGGGGTGGTTACGTCCGAGCAGTGCCACGGTGATACCAGCAAATCCGAGCTGGATGGGTGTGGCGCTTGGGCCATAGGCGTGTGTTTCGCCGAGCACACTCTGCATTGCGACAAGTCCGGCGACTGCACCTGAGAGCAGAAGAGCGATGACCGTCATTTTTGTCGCACTGATTCCTGCGGTTGAGGCTGCTGTGGCGTTGTATCCCGAGGCGCGAAGCTTGAAGCCGAAACGGCTTCGGTAGACAACCACCCAGAAGATTGCGACGACGATAAGTGCGATGATGAACATTGAGTTGAGGCGGCCCTCAACGATGTCGGGAAGCCATCCTGATTCAGCGATGATCGTCGTTTTGACATTGAGCCCTTCAACAGAGTCATCTCTGAAGAAACTGTTGAAGATCCATTGGATGAACGACAACGCGATGTAGTTCAACATGATTGTCGAAATCACCTCGTGAACGTTCTTACGGACTTTCAAATACGCAGAGATGCCCGCCCATGCCGCTCCTGAGATCAGCGCAACAGCGAGAATGGCTGCAACATGTAATGGTCCAGGAAGGCTGAGGTGACTTCCGGCTTCGGCGGCCATCAGGGCCGCAAAGAGGTACTGACCTTCAACACCGATGTTGAAGATGTTCATTTTGAAGCCGATTGCAACTGCGGTTGCAGAGAAGATCAGCGGGGTTGCCCGCCGCATCATCTCGAGCAACTTGTCAGAGTTTTTTGCAGTGTCGATCATCGTCGTGAAGGCTGCAACCGGGTCTTTGCCAGTGATGAAGAGCATCAGAGCGGAAATTGCAAGAGCGATGAGTACCGCAATGAGTGAACTTGCCAAGGTGGTTCCTGATGTGCGCAGACCTGACGCCCGAGATGGTGTCAAGATCTTGCCCAATGGTCCTGAAGGGGCTACGGCGGTATCGCTCATGATGTGACCTCCTTGTGTGCACCAGTCATATAACTTCCGAGCTCGCTAGCGGTGACATCGTCAGGGTTGAGCGTTGCGGTGATCTGGCCATCGAACATCACTGCGATGGTGTCCGAAAGTCCGAGCAGTTCTTCAAGGTCGGCAGATACAAGCAGGACAGCCATGCCGTTATCTCTGGCACGTCGAATCTCATCCCAGACTGCGGCTTGTGCACCAACGTCGATGCCTCTCGTTGGATGGGCCGCAACGAGAACGCCGGGGTTGGTCGTTAGCGTGCGGCCAACGATGAGTTTTTGTTGGTTGCCGCCCGACAGAGCAAATGCGGGAGTTGATTCGTCGGGGGTGAGGACGCCAAAGCGTTCAATGATGTCGACGGTATACGAGCGGATCGATGCAGCGTCGACCAGGGGTCCTCTGCTGAATTGTTCTTCGTCCTCCCGACCAAGCAACGTGTTTTCCCAAAGTGGTGCGTTCAGCATGAGACCTTCTCGATGCCGATCAAAAGGGATGTACGCAAGACCTGCATCATGGCGTTGACGTGTTGATGCTTTCGTCAGATCCTTTCCATCAACGGCAACAGTTCCTTTTGAGGCCAGAAGGCCAAGCAGAGCAGCGCACAACTCGTATTGGCCGTTACCTTCAACACCGGCAATTCCAACGATTTCACCTGCTCTGACGGTGAGCGATGCATTGTCAACTGCCGGGCGGCCCTCGACCCCTGCAACGGTCAGGCCGTTCACAGCAAGTCGAACATTGTCCCCGATGGTTGAGGTCCTTCCCGCAGGAGAGGGCAGCTCAGAGCCGACCATCAGTTCGGCAAGTCCAGATCGGTCGATCTGCTGCGGGGTTGTTTCAGCCACAGTCGTTCCTTGGCGCATCACTGTGATGTCATCAGACACCTGTAGCACCTCATCAAGCTTGTGAGAGATAAAGATGACAGTTGCACCCTCACTCACGAGTGTGTTGAGTGTTGCAAAGAGCTCGTCAACTTCTTCAGGAACGAGAACTGCGGTGGGCTCATCGAGGATCAGGATTCGTGCACCGCGGTAGAGCACCTTGATGATCTCGACCCGTTGGCGTTCACCGACACCGAGTTCACTGACTGGCATATCTGGGTCAAGTTCGGAGCTGATGAGTGACATGATCTCTTCGACTCGCGAACGAGCCTGTTTCATGTCGATGACGCCGCGTCTGCCAGGTTCGCTTCCAAGAATGATGTTTTCAAGGACGGTGAGATTGTCGGCAAGCATGAAGTGCTGGTGAACCATGCCGATGCCAGCACTGATGGCGTCACTCGGTGACTTGAAGCGACGCTCGCTGCCCTGCACTGAGATTGTTCCCGAGTCTGGCTCCTGCATTCCGTAGAGCGTTTTCATCAGGGTTGACTTGCCGGCGCCGTTCTCGCCAACGACGGCGTGAATTGTTCCGGAACGGACGTTGAGGTCAACGTCGTAGTTTGCAATGACACCGGGGAATCGTTTTCCGATTCCTCGCAGTTCAACAGCCAGCGTGCTGCTCATCGGCCCTCCGTGATCGCGTTAAAGGTTTGGGTCCAAGCCCCCACGTTGTGATGTGGCACCCGTTTAACAGTAGTGCGTTGCGCCACAAAAGAAGAGAGCCCGGGTGGAATACCCGGGCTCTCTCGTGAATTCAATTGTTGTGGTCCCACCGAGAGGTGGAACCACAATTCGGTCAGAGACCTTCAGGTGAGGTTGGGACCTCGATGTCACCTGCAATGATCTGAGCCTTGAGGGCTTCGAGCTCATCGACGATGTCGTCGATGTGGCCACCTGAGGTGGCGTAGCCAACGCCGTCATTTGACAGGTCGAATGGGTAGAAGCCACCGGCGGCGGAGCCGTCCTGGACTTGCTGAGCCATTTCGAACACTGCCGTGTCGACTCGCTTGAGCATTGAGGTCAAGCGGTGTGCCTGCTGCTCCTCAGTGTCAACGTAGTACTCGTCAGAGTCAACACCGATTGCCCAGTAGCCGTCACCAGCTTCGACTGCGGCCTCGATCGTTCCACGACCTGAACCACCGGCTGCGGTGTAGACCACGTCTGCGCCATCGGCATACCATGCTGCAGCGATTTCCTTGGCCTTGTCTGGGGAGCCCCATGCGGCGTTGTCGCCGGCAGCACCGAGGTATGAGGACTCAACCACGATGTCTGGGTTCACGGCCTTGGCGCCTGCGATGTATCCAGCCTCGAACTTCTTAATGAGGTCGATTTCCTGACCACCGATGAAGCCGATGTGGCCTGACTGGCTCTTCAGAGCAGCTGCTGCACCGACGAGGAATGATCCCTCGTGCTCAGCGAATGCTGTCGTGATGATGTTTGCACCGTCGTAGTAGCCGTCGATCCAGCCGAAGAATACGTCTGGGTTCGCCTCTGCGATTGGGCCAAGTGCGTCACCAAATGCGAAGCCGACTGCAACGACGAGCTTGTTGCCCGCTCCTGCGAGAGCCTCGAGGTTTGGCTGGCGGTCCTGATCGCTGGTTGCTTCGAGCTCTTGAACGGCAACTCCGAGGTCGCTTTCGGCCTGGTCTGCACCACGGCCGGCTGCGTCGTTGAAGGTACCGTCACCACGGCCGCCGGTGTCGAATGCGAGACCGAGGAATGGGCCAGCATCTTCGGCTGGCTCTTCAGCTGCTTCTTCTTCAGCTGCTGGCTCTTCGGCTGCTTCTTCTTCGGCTGCTGGCTCTTCGGTGGCTGCTTCTTCTTCGGCAGCTGGCTCTTCAGCGACTGGGTCGTCGCTTCCGCATGCAGCACCGGCGAGAGCAAGTACCGTCGCCATTGCAGCGATAGCAATGCGCTTTGACTTGATCATTTCTCCCCCTTGTTTCGGGATGTAGTTGGTTGATGTTGAGGGGAACGCAGAGGCTCCACACAACCTGTTCACGTGAACACCACAACGTTACTCTGTTCTGAACCCCTTCGGGTGCTGAACTTGACCGCAATCGTGCGAGACTTTTGTCATGCCAAATGTTTTGACAGATATTTCAGACGGAATCGGGACGCTCACTCTTAATGCTCCGGAGGCACGTAACACGATGACGATGCCAATGGTGGAGGAAATTTGTGAGGCAATGGATGCCTTTGAAGCAGATGAGGGTTGCTCGGCAGTCATTGTGACCGGTGCTGGTTCAGCATTTTGTGCTGGTGCCGACCTTGGCAATCTTCAGACTGCAACGGCGGAAAGTCTCGGGACGATCTACGAGGGTTTCTTGAGGATCGCTCGCTCGACATTGCCAACTATTGCTGCGGTGAATGGTGCGGCGGTCGGAGCTGGCATGAACCTTGCCCTCGGTTGTGACCTGCGGATTGCTGCTCGCCGGGCGAAGTTTGACACACGTTTCTTGCAGATTGGGCTTCACCCCGGTGGTGGCCACACCTGGATGCAACGACAGATCGTTGGGGTGCAAGCCGCGTTTGCAACAGTGATTTTTTCTGAGGTTGTCGATGGCACTGAAGCGGAGCGCATAGGTCTCGTCCATCGCTGTGTGGAAGATGATGCGTTGATGGAAGCGGCTCGCGGTCTTGCAGCGGGAGCGGCGTCTGCGCCGCGTGAATTGGTCATGATCACGAAGCAAACCATCCGCGATATGGCGGATATCGGTGAACACGCCGATGCGGTTGCTCGCGAACTTGACCCTCAGGTATGGACTGCGAAACAACCGTGGTTCGAAGAGCGCATCGCTGCGCTGAAGGCGAAGATTTCCTCGAAATCTTGATTTCTGCCTGTTCGGCAACAACTGAAATTCGTGTCCTGCGAGATGTAGTAAAGTTTTCCGCAGGGGGAGGATTACCACCACTTCAACAAGGAGGTATCCGATGAGTCAGCGTCATAGGAATTCAGAATTCCAGTTGCCGCCGAAACAGGAGTTGCGTGCGCACGCCCACGGCGAGCGACACCGCATTCATGTTGAGCTTGATCAACTTGCGCACGTAGTGAGTGCGGGAATTGATCCGGAGGATGTCCATGAGCCAGGTGAGGCCTGGAAGCCATTGCGTCATCACGATTCAGAACGGGCGAAGACAAAACTTGCTAAGGCAAAGCGGAATCGTCGCCACTGGAAGACGAAGATGTGGAAGAGGCGAACGGTGCTTCGCCAGCAGCGGATCGCTGCAATCGAACGTCTCGCCTAAATCAGCGAGGCCATGATCACGGCCTGTCTTCGTGCAGGTCGTTGTGCACCCACTCATTGACGAGCGCGTCTGCACGGATTTTCCATTCTTCAGAGGTGATCGCATACCGGAGGTGGTCTTCCCAGACGCCTGCAATTTGTAGGTATCGCTCCGCTGTTCCTTCGTATCGAAGTCCGATTTTTTCGACCACGCGCTTGCTGTTGGTGTTACGTGGAACGATGCAAATCTCAACACGGTGGAGGTCAAGGCGATCGAATGCGAAGCTCAGCATGGTGACGACCGCCTCAGACATGTACGAGTTGCCCGCTTGGGCCTGGTCGATCCAATAACCCAAGGTTGCTGACTGGAGTGCTCCACGAACGACGTTGTTGAGGTTGATCTCCCCAGCAAATGTTCCGTTGACGAAGATGCCGAATGGGTATGCCTGATCGGCTGCGGTTTCTCGCTCTCTCGCTCGACAGCGGTTGACGTAGGCCGAGCGCTCGACGGCAGGGTCCGGGGCGTAGGCGGGGCGCAGCGGCTCCCATTTCAGCAGCCAATCGGCGTTGCGAAGCCGGACCTCGCTCCATGCCGTGAAGTCATCGTCATTGAGCGGGCGTAGTTGAAGACGTTTGCTGAACAGTGTTGGAGGGTTCCAGCGGTGGTGGCGAGAACGAATCATGACGAAACGGGGGAGCCAAGGGTGATCATGGTCGGGTTAAGAAGTCGTCCGACTGCAACAACAACACAGATTGCGCCAAGTAGGTCGCCGTCTGATTCGAGAAGGCCAGGGTGGTCGAGTCGATCAGATGCCGCATCGGTGGCAAGGAGCCGGAACAACTCCTCAGCGATATCTCGGTCAATCGAGCTTGAACGACAGGTTGAGCTTCCGCTTTCAAGTCGGGCGAGAGCTGCGCCAATTTCTCCGGCAATGAGGAGTTCAACGCCAGTTGGGCGAACGATGTCGTGGCGCCGCAGCGTGTCATCAAATGAGTCCGTGATTTCACCAATGATGTTGGTGAGTTCAGCCGGATCGGCATACGACCCGTGTTCGAGCCGGTGGTTGATGGCGTTGAGTGGGGTCTGAATCGTGACGACGGACGCGTCGACGGTGGCAGAGGTAGACGGATCGTCGATAACCAATCTGCAGATGCCAAAGCCAAGTTCTTTATGAACCCAACTTCCTACAGGGTCGTCTTCGCCTGCGAGAAAACATGCGTAATGGGCGTGGAGACATTTCACTCCGCGTCGTGTGCCACCGATCCCTCCTGAGGGAGTCGGGCCTTCATAGTCGGCTGGAATTCGAGCCTCTCGAGCGGCTTGATGGCGTTCGTGCGCTGCGGCAATGAGATCGCCATTGATCTCGCTCTCTGCGCGGCGGACACCCCCATCTGCTTCGAGCACCGCTACCGCATAGGACTCTTTCGTTCCGATCAACCAGTAGCGGGTTGGCATCGGAGTTCCATCATCGAGAAATGGGGCGTTCTCAATCACGACCGGGTCGCCTAAGTGGTTTCGATGTACGACGCTGAAGGGACCCATCGGCGGGCGACCGAGAAGTTCGGTTACTCGCTCGCGATCATTTGGATGTGAGTAGGTCACCGCCGGGCGCGAAGAAGCAGGATGATGACGACAACGCCGATAGCAACAGGAATGAATCTTTTCAGGACGGCCGGACCTGCGAGACCGGCGACATCGATTGGTTCGGCGGCCGGGCCTTCAATCTTGCGAACCCGAGGGCGATCGGCGCCTCCGGTGTTGTCGGCATCTGAGGCTTCGGCTGGCTGTGCCGCTGCCGCCGGTGCTTCTGCTGCTGGCGCTTCTGGCTCATCTGCCGGCTGTTCGTCGAGCATGGTATTCAAGTTGTTGGAGAACTGATCCATGAGTTTCTTGGAGACGTCGCCCATGATGCCTCGGCCGAATTGAGCAACTTTTCCGCTGATGTGAAGTTCTGCGGTGACGGTGCAACGGGTGCTGGTTGGTGAGAGAGCAGTTGCTTCTGCTGTCACATCAGCGCTTGCGTTTCCACGGCCACCGGTGTCTCGTCCCGATGCGGAAAGAACTGCTTTGTGATTCTCGTCGTCTCGTTCAACAAACTTGGCTTCACCCTTGAAGTTGGCATTCACCGCACCCAGCTTGATTTTGACGACTCCACGGAATGTTTCATCTTCGATTTCTTGGAGTTGGGCACCCGGGAGGCATGGAGCGATTCGCTCAACGTCGCACAGCACCGTCCACGCCTCGTCGATCGGGCGATTTACGGTGAACTCGTTGGTGATTGTTTCAGCCATTCGTCTAAGTCCTTGGTTGTGTCGATGTCGAAAGGAGACCCTGTGCAGGGTATCCGCTCCACGTGATGCTCGTACTTACGGAGCAATGCTCTTGCGCCAAAATCTCCTGACGTTGGGAGTTCATTCCAGAGTTCGGCGGCAATTCGCACTGGGTGGCCTGGGTTGCCGTTATACGTGGCGGTTGCGAGCGGTGATGATGATTGGGCGAGTTTTCTCCACGCCTCAGCAGTAATACCTGGCTGGTCTGCGAGTCCGATGATCGCGGCATCTGTGCCGAGTTCTGCTGCGAAGCGAATGCCAGCATGCAGCGAGGTTGATTGGCCCTCGGCCCAGCTTGGGTTATGGACTTCGTGAACGTTGTCGATTTCAACGTGTAACGGGGCTGCGCCGGTGACGATGATCGTTGGTCCAATTTCGGCCGTAACGAGCTGTCCGAGCGAGTGTTTCCAGATGGGTGTGCCATCAATTTCAGACAGGAGCTTGTGGTGATTTCCAGTGAACCGAGACCCAGCGCCTGCGGCGAGGAGTATTCCCACTGTGCGTTTCTCGGATGTCATTAGCCCCATTCTCGCGTGTTTTGCCGTCAGTCAGTTGGCGGGAGCGAAGGGCCCCCGACAAATATTACGAAAAGATGACGATAAGGTGTCATATTGACATCATCTGGTGTCAACATCCAATTGGATACTGCTATGACCCCCCAATCAACACGACTTCTGCGCCGGGTTGCTCTAGTGGCTCTTGCGTTACTTGGGTTCACCTCTCTCGTGAACCCGGGGACTGTATCTGCCGGTGAGTACGTCGGCGATGATCAAGCCGTAGTGGCCGATGCCGAACGCGCCCTCGCTGCGTTTGACCGTTGGGAGCGGTTCGGTGACACGCTTGCCTACATCGAATACGTCGATGCAAGAGATGACACGGCAGAACATGTGGCCCTCGGAAGTGGCATCTCCCCAGATGAATTGAAATCGGCCTGGGCTGTTGGTGACCTACACGGGCAACGAGCTGCTCTGGCCGCTCTCAGCCAGGTTGGCGTGCCGTACAAGCGCTACACGGCAGAAGAAGGCGTGTCGTTTGACTGTTCAGGTCTCACTGGATACGCCTGGGAGCGAGCTGGCATTGAACTACCTCGCTCGAGCCGCATTCAATATCGATCAGCCACACGTGTGGACCGAGATCATGCCTTGATCGGCGACCTGATGTGGTACCCCGGTCATGTCATGCTGTACCTCGGGATCGGCGACCTTGTCGTTCACAGCCCAACGCGAGGACGAACGGTCGAATATGGCGTCCTTTCAGGTGACCGGGCATCGTGGGTGAGATTCGCCGACCCGGTCAACGCTGATGTAGTTCAGGGGTGAATCGGCCCTGATCCACCGCGTAGCTGCGAGGCGTTGCGGCCTGTGCGATTCGCGATGATTTCACTGCAGATGGAGATGGCAGTTTCTTCTGGAGTGCGTGCCCCGAGGTCAAGTCCGATCGGCGACATCAATCGATTGAGATCTTGTGACTCATCAATTCCCGCCTCGGCCAAACGCTCAAGACGGCGCTCATGGGTTGTGCGGCTTCCCATGACGCCGATGTAGCCAACGCGAGTTGCAAGCGCACCGGCAATAGCCGGGACATCAAATTTCGGGTCATGAGTCAGAATGCAGACCGCGTCACGGGGGCCAAGTGTCTCCCCACGCTCATCAAATACGGGGGTTGGCCATGTGACCCGAACCTCGTCAGCCATCGGAAATCGACGACCAGTCGCAAAAATTTCACGTGCATCACATACGAGAACTCGGTATCCGAGAATCTTTGCAACCCGCGCAAGGGCAGCGGTGAAATCAACCGCTCCGAAGATCCACATCTGGGGTGGCGGAGCCCAACTCTCAACGAACACCCGAACGGTAGGTGTTCCTTCAAGGTCTTCAGGAGTCGTTTGACCCTGTGGGCCGTACGTGCGAATTCCTGAACGACCGGCTTCGAGTTCAGCAAGCCCGTCACGATGAACAACCCGATCGAGATCGGGATCACCAAGCGAGCCCTCTGCATCGACTCCAGGAATGATGAGAAGGTGATTTCCAACACCTTCGCCCTCAATCACAGTGGCGAGAGCAACTGGATCTCCCGAACGTACCCTCGCTGCCAAATTGTCTGACAGTGTCACCAGTTGAACTCCTCGATAAACAGGCGAATCGTGCCACCGCAGGTGAGGCCGACAGCGAACGCCTCATCATCGCTGTAGCCGAAGGTGACCATGCCTGCCTCCCGTTCGCCGTGCAACAGCGACAGAGCCTCGGTCACAACTGCCCCTTCAACACATCCGCCGCTCACGCTCCCTACGACTTCACCTTCGAGGCTTACTGCCATTGCGGCGCCGGGCCCCCGTGGCCCTGACCCCTCAACATCAACGACACGTGCGAGTGCAACCCTCGTACCAGCAGACCGCCAGCGATCAAGGTCATCAAGTAGTTCTTTCACGTTGTCACTCCTTCCTCGAAGTGTGGTGCTCTTCCAGTGTGGCTGATATTGCGAACTTGTGACGTATTGATGATCGAAGCAAGTTCTTCCAACGCATTCAGGCTATGGCCTTCGACAAACTCGTCGACGAAGGGGAGGGCGGCAGCCATTCCTCGAGCGAGCGGTGCGTATCCGGGCGTGACTTTGAGTGGATTCACCCAGACCAGTCGGTGGGTGAATCGCTGCAGACGTTGCATCTGCTCACCGAGTGCCTCAGGGTCCCCGCGATCCCAACCGTCAGAGAGAATGACGACGATTGCCCCACGAGCCATTCCTCGCTGTCCCCAGTCGCGGTTGAAGCGGCGAAGTCCTTCGCCAAGACGTGTGCCACCACTCCAGTCGGTCACCGCAACCGCAGCGCGACTGATTGCTTCGTCAACATCTCGACGCGCAAGTTCGCGGGTGATTCGCGTAAGGCGGGTTCCGAGGGCGAACACCTCAACTCGCTGCCGTCCCGCAACGGCTGCATGGGCAAACCTGATGAGTGCCCGCGCATACGGTTCCATTGAGCCGCTGACATCGAGCAGGAGGACGAGGCGGCGTGGGCGAGTCGAGCGTCGGCGAAAATGTTGACGAATTGGTTCGCCATCGGCTGCGAGCGCCGATCGCACTGTACGGCGCAGGTCGAGCCGGGTTCCTGCACGATTCGACGACGTCAGGCGAAGGGAACGGCGCGGTGAACCAGCAACGCGCAGCTGGCGCATGAGCCGATGTGATTCCGCGAGCTCCTCTTCAGTCCAATCAGCGAAGTCTTTGTCTCTCAATATTTCAGCTGCAGAGAATCGAAGTTCGACGGGAGGCGGGAGATCAGAACGCTCAGTGTCGTCCTCATCAGAACCACCCTCGCCGTCATCGTCAGCATCCATCGCAAGCGTGAACTCTTCGGTAATCGCAGAGGTGAGTTCACCGGCGCCCGCAGCAAACCAGAACTGTTGAAAGACTTCGTCATAGGTCTCGATGTCCTCGGGTCGAGTGACGAGACACGCTCGTCCGCTCCAGTAGACGTCTGACTCTCGTTCGATACCGAGTGCAGATAACGCATCGACATAACCAATTGTGCTGCTCGTTGGCACAACAAGTCCTGCTGTTCTCAGTGCATCAATGAACGCAACCGCCAGCCCAGCGGAGAGTCGGGCTGGTGCTGGTGTAGACATTTACGACCTACTTGCGTGCTCGACGACAGCCGTGAGCCCAGCGGCATTCACCCGGTCGGCATCTTCGCGGTACTTCACCACAGTTCCAAGAGTCGACGTAATGGCATCGGTTGTCAGATTGATGGCACCTAGACGCTGAAGGGCAGTTGCCCAATCGATGGTCTCGGCGATCCCCGGAGGTTTGTAAAGGTCAAGACTGCGGATGAATTCGACCGCTTGTGCTACCTCGGTTGCAAGAGTTGGCGCAATTTCGGGAACTCGAAGGCGGACAATTTCAACTTCGCGGTCGACCTCAGGGTGCTCAACCCAGTGGTAAAGACAGCGGCGTTTCAATGCGTCGTGCACATCTCGCGTTCGGTTTGACGTGAGGATGACGAGTGGTGGCCGTTCGGCCCGGAAGGTTCCGATCTCAGGAACGGTGATTTGGTAATCGGACAGGATCTCTAGCAGGTATGCCTCGAACTCGTCATCGGCACGATCGATTTCGTCGATGAGTAGCACGGGGGGAGTGTCACTACCGCCAGCGATCGCCTGCAATAAGGGTCGCCTGATGAGGAAACGCTCGTCATACAGTTCAGCTTCTAATGCGTCGGTGGTTTGGCGAGATGACTCACCTGTTGCCTCGGCTGCACGAAGGTGCAGTAACTGTCGTGCGTAGTCCCAGTCGTACACGGCCTGTGCTGCGTCGATGCCTTCGTAGCACTGCAATCTGATGAGGTTTCCACCTGTCCAGGATGCGAGGGCTTTGGCAAGCTCGGTTTTACCAACTCCAGCGTCGCCCTCAAGCATGAGTGGACGCTTGAGTTCGATTGCGAGAAAGACAGCAGTCGCTAATCCTTCGTCGGCGAGATAGCCGACAGATGAAAGAGCGCCACGGACGTCGTCTGGAGTCACAGTCTCAGGCTAGTTGGACGAATTCGTGCCGGCATCTTGTGGGCTTACGAGTCGAAGCCGAGACCGACCTTATCGAGGGCTCGAAGCCACAAATTTCGGCGTCCAGTCTTATCTTCGCGGTCGAGCGACCACCGGGTGGCTTGAATACCCATGAACCTGAATGGCTCTGGTGGGAATGGCCATGGTTTCTCTCTTACCAGTGAGGTTTGCGTGGCGAGTGAACGTCGACCGTAGAGCTGGTCGAGCATGGTGGCAGCCCCAAAACGTGCGGCTGCCACACCGAGACCGGTGTACCCAAGGGCGTATCCGACACGTCCACCCATTGCTCGGCCCCAGAACACGGTGAATCGGCTTGAGGTGTCGATAGCTCCGCCCCACATGTGGCTGAATTGAACCCCTTCAAGTTGGGGAAAGGTTTCAAAAAAGTGAGCACTGAGTTTTGCCCACGATTCGGGCCGGCTTTCAAGCTCTGACGACACCTTGCCACGCCAGTAATAGATCGCATCAAACCCGCCCCACAGGATTCGATTGTCGGAAGTGAGTCGGTAGTAGTGAAATTGGTTCGCGTTGTCTGACAGGCCTTGACGGTCGTGCCATCCGATGCTCGCGAGTTGCTCATCGGTGAGAGGCTCAGTCGTCATGCAGTAGTCGTACACCGGCGCGATGTAATTCGAGATTCTCCGAAGCAGCGGTTTGAACGCATTCGTTGCGAGTGCGACACGGCCCGCACGAATTTGCCCGAGCTGGGTGGTGACGAGCACGCCGACACCATCTCGTTCAAGATTCGTTGCTTTCGTATCTTCGTAAATGCGAACCCCGAGGCGCTCGGCGACAGATTTCAGTCCCCAGACGAGTCGAGCGGGATCAACAAGGGCGGAGCCATTCTTGTCCCAAAGTCCGCTCGTGTATGTCGGTGAATTGACGGCCGCCCGCATTTGTTCTTGGTCAAGCCAGTCAACGTCATGTCCAAGACGTTTGAGCAGATCAAACTCTTGATGAAGTTCGGTTTCGTATGAGGGTGGGTGCTGCTGGGCAACGACCTCGATCACACCGTTTCGGTGGTAGTCGCACTCGATGCCGTATCGCTGCAACGCAAGTTCGATGTCATCGAGATTCCGCATCCCTAGTTCTTCGAGAACCTCTACATCATCGGGAAAATGTCTGAATGCATTGGAGATTCCATGGGTGAGGCTTGCGTCCATGAAACCGCCATTTCGACCGGATGCGGCACTCCCGACCGCTGCCGAATCGATGAGCACAATATCTCGTGATGCATCTCGCTCTTTCGCGATGATCGCAGTCCACAGCCCGGTGTACCCACCACCGATCACACAGAGATCACAACTTTCTGTGCGAACAAGAGTCGGGTTGGTATCGGGGCTATGAGCGCCGTCTAGCCAAAATGGGACGTGTTCAGCGTCTGCAATCGCGTCAAGGTGCCGCTGGTCAATGGGGTTGTCGTCAATCGACATGTATCACTCTCCGGGAGAGAGTGTAGGTCAGAAGATGTGCTCAGGCAGATGCTTCTTCGAGGGCTCGCCTGGTGAGGACGCGAGCAAGGTGCTGGCGGTATTCGACCGATGCGTTGAGGTCTGCTTGAGGATCAGCTTCAGCTGCAGCTTCAGCCGCTGCATCTTCGATCGATGCTCCGGATGCAATTGCCGCTCCGACGCTGGTTGCAAGAACCGGAACTGATGCCATGTTGACGAGTGCAACACCGGCTTCAGACCCGTTGCGCCATGCAGCGACTCCGACAATGGCCCAATCTTGGGCGCGACGATTGAACTTTTGGAAGCTCCAACCGGCGCCGTTCATTTTCGGAACGCGAATCTCGGTGAGCATTTCGTCGGCAGCGAGCACTGAAGTGAGGTAACCCTCATAGAACGATCCGGCAGGAATCTCACGAGTTCCACCTGGGCCCTGAACGACGTATGTTGCGCCGAGCGCAAGAGTGGTTGCTGGGAGGTCTGACGCTGGGTCAGCGTGAGCGAGTGATCCTCCGATCGTGCCGCGGTGACGAACCTGTGGGTCACCAACATGCGAAGTTGCGTGGGCGAGAAGCGGCGCATGTTCGAGAACGATTGGAGATGTCTCCACATCACGGTGACGTGTGAGCGCACCAATCGCGATGTGATCTCCGGCGTCAGTGACGTACGAAAGGTCTGAGACCCGGCCGATGTCAATGAGCACACTCGGCTGAGCCAATCGAAGTTTCATCAGTGGAACGAGGCTGTGTCCACCAGCCAAGAACTTTGCTTCATCGCCGTGTTGCGCGATAAGGCTGATCGCTTCTTCAGCTGATCCTGCTCGGACGTATTCGAATGCTGCTGGAATCACTGAAAGTCTCCTTGGGCTGGGTTAACGGCGAACGATGGTGTCAAGAGGGTGAACGGGATACTTGTAGGCGTCACGACTTCGTGCACGAAAGAACAGCTTGCACAATGTTGTGGTACCCGGTGCAGCGGCAGAGGTTGCCTTCAAGGCCAATGCGAATTTCTTCTTCTGTGGCTGAAGGGTTCTCGTTGAGGAGACTGGTTGCGGCCATCACCATGCCCGGGGTGCAGTAACCGCACTGAAGACCGTGATGTTCCATGAATGCTTGCTGCATCGGGTGAAGAGTGCCATCGGCAGAGGCCATTCCTTCGATCGTTGTGACCGAACCACCATCGGCTTGGGCGGCGAGCACTGTGCAACTTTTCACTGCTTCGCCATCGAGGTGGATCGAACATGCGCCACATGATGACGTGTCGCAACCGATGTTTGTGCCAGTTAAGCCAGCGTTGTCGCGGATGAACTGCACAAGCAAGGTGCGCGGTTCGACATCTGCGCTCACCACTTGGCCGTTGACTGTGATGCTGATCTCCACGGATCCCCCTCTAGGTAATGATCTTGTTGTCGACTGGCGTCGATCTGTATCCCTACATCATGCCTTATTGGGGTCGCTCGTGTCGATAGCGAGCAACGGGGGAGCGAACTATGCGATGAGATCGAGGAAATCGCGCACGACGAGCACGCTGAGGAAGACAATGACGAGTGCACCAATAACTGTGTAATGCCAGCGTTTTGAATGATCTGCTCTCCAGAATCGCCGAACGCTCATCGTGATCGCAACGATGGCAGCAAGTCCGATGGGAAGCCCAATCGCCGGGCCGACTCCAGCGGCAAGACCCAGTGCAGGAAGCACAAACGGGAACACGATGTACATCAGCAGACAGCGGACCGTGGCGACCAAAATTGAAGTCTGGAACGCTTTGCGAGCCTCGTCAGGCGTTGCTCTTGCTGCATTGACATCAAGACGAAGAAGTCGACGCATCGCCGTGTCGGCAGCTGAGCGGGGAGGCTCAGTTCGAGCAGCAGGAGGGGTGTTGGTCATGTTCATCACCAGTGGTTGAGACGGTACGTCTCGTGAACGAGGTCAACAACCTCGTGAGGCGAATCTGCCAATGCCACCGCGCCACTGCCAAGTAGTTCTGGCGGCTCGCCATAGCCCCAGGTCACCCCGATGCATGGGATTCGGTGTCGTTTTGCGCCGAGAACGTCATGGTCGCGGTCTCCAACCATGATGACGTGGTCTCCAATATCAGGGTCGCCAGAAATACCGAGTTCTGAGAGGGCGAATTCAATCACTTCGGCTTTTGCGCGTCGCTCTGGGGTGAGAGTTGCCCCGGCACGAACTTTGAACCAGTGTGAGATCTCGAAGTAATCGAGAATCGGGTGAGCTGTCACCTCAGGTTTTGCGGTTGCAACTGAAAGGCTGAGGCCATCGTTGGTGAGGGCTTCAAGCATCTCAATAATTCCGGGGTAGAGCGTGTTCTCAAATGCTCCGATGGTTGCGTAACGCTCGCGGTAGCGGTCGATGACTCGCTCAAGGGCATCATCTGGAATGCCAATCTGTGGGAGGCCAATTTCGAATGGTGGACCGATCACTGATCGAACTTGCTCTTCGGTCGGAATCGGGAAGCCCTCCTGTTCAAACGCCCACTGCAATGAGCGCAGAATGCCGGGTTCTGAGTCGCTCAACGTGCCGTCAAGGTCGAGCAGAACATGGGTGCGTTCGCTTCTCATGCAAGTGCCTCCTGCAGCCCGATCAGGCCTGCTTGAGTGCCGACGACGATGAGAATGTCACCCTCTGCCAGCGTGACATCAGGACGGGGGTTGGTAACGAATGACCCGTCATGGGTTCGAATGGCCAATACGAGTGCCTCTGTGCTGTCCCGTAAACGAGCATTTCCCATCTGTTGACCAATCAGCCAACATCCCGGCTGGAGCTGAAATTCACGGATCCGAAATTCTTGGGATCGTTCGTGCATCACAACATCAACGAACTCGGCAACGTTGGGTTGCACGACAAATGATGCCATTCGGCTTGCGCCGAGGTCTTGAGGGTTGACCACCCGATCGGCGCCAGCGCGCGAGAGTTTCGCAATGCTCTCAGCGGCGCGTGCTCTGGCAACGATGAACAGATCAGGACTGATCGTGCGCGCTGAGAGCGTGACAAAGAGATTTTCGGCGTCGCCTTCAAGCGCTGCGACAAGTGCTTTTGCGCGCTCGATACCGGCTGCGCGCAGCGTGGAGTCGATGGTTGCATCACCGATGACGACGGGATGATCAACGTCTTTCACACGGTCGGGGTTTTCGTCAATGATGACAACTGTCTCGCCATGCTCGACAAGGTCGCCAATGACGGTTCTTCCGACTCGTCCAAATCCGCAAACGATGGTGTGACCCTGAAATCCTTCAATCACTTTGTTCATTCTTCGCCTTCCGACAAACTCACGCAACTGGCCTTCAACCACCGTTTGTACTCCCAATGTGAACGTGTAGAGCACCGTCGAAACACCGGTGGTGATGATGACGATGGTGAATATCTGTTCACTAGTCGATGGTTGTCCGCCGACTTCTCGATAGCCGACCGTGGTGACGGTGATCACCGTCATGTACACCGCTTGCATCCAGGTCATACCGGTGATGCGATAGCCGATAACTCCTGCGATAGCGACTGTGCCAACGAGACCGAGGGCGATGCGTAGTCGCTTCATTGCCGATGACACGCCCTCACCGTACCGGCGACCACTGAGCATCACGGAATTTTCAGTCGTCGAGTCGGCCGAGGCCGGTGAACGCGAACGCCCAAGCACCAATTGATGCAAGAACTATGACCACGATTCCGATGAGAAGATCAGCCCCGCCGATTCCGTCAACAAATCCGATGCGCGCCACATGCAGAACTCTGGTGAGTGGATTCCAGCGAGCAACAAATTCGAGCCAACCGTCCATCACTTCAATAGGTGTTTGCGCATCGGTGAGGAACAGACCCAGAAAGAGCGTCAGCTGCATGATCGCAGCGGCTCTCATGTCACGGAATCGATAGGCAAGGCCAAGCCCCCACCCAGTGCCGATAGTTGCCATGCCGAGTCCAGCAATGAACAAGCTGAATGTTCCGAGTCCGTTTCCAACTGGCCGGGCGCCGAGTGCAAAGCCAACGAGCGTGACAAGCACAACTGCGATACATGCCCGTACCCACGCTGCGATATACGGGCCAAGAAGAAGCTGGCGGCGTGAGGTTGGTGCCATTCTGAGTCGATCGTAAAACCCGGTCTGAAGGTCTCTAATCATTGAGAAGCCGGTTCCGAGACCAGCGAATGAGGCCCCCATCGTGACGGCCATCGGCAGGTACCAGTTGACGGACCGGTCGGTGGGAAAGCCAGGCATCTGGGTGACTCCCGAATAGGTGCCTGAGAATGACACCACTTGGAATACCGGCATAAGGAGTGCAGGAATAAACGCCGAGGGCAGTCGTCGGATGTTGCGGAGGCTGCGGGTTGCAATACCGAGTGCTGCGCTCATGATGCCGCCAATCGGTTCCGAAGGGTGCGAAGCGATAGCGCGATTCCGATGACCGAAATTGCGGCTGGAATGAGAATGGTTTGCAACACTGCGGTCACTGTGAGTGCCTCAATGGTGAGCGACCGAAACCCTTCAACGAGATACGACAGTGGATTGAGGTCGGCGATGCGCCGGTAGATGCCGTCCATTGTCTCTCGGGGAAAAAACGCCGATGAGAAAAAGAGCAGGATGAAGATCAGTGGGAACGAACCTTGCACTGCCTCACTTGACCCGGTTTTGATGGCCATCGCTGACATAAGTGCGCCGACCGCAAGGGCGGTGAAGAGCCCTCCAATCATCATTGCGATGAGCCCAAAGATGCCAGACCTAATGCTGAGACCGAATGGGAACAGTACAAGGGTGAAGAACAGGGTTTGGGCGAGGCCGTAAATCATTGCTCCGGCAAGTCGGCCAATCAGAATTGCCGTGCGACTGCTCGGAGACACCAAGAGACGATCAAAGAAACCGGTTTCGATATCTGTCGCAAGGGCAGCGGCACTCGTTACCGATCCGAATAGCACTCCCTGAACAACGGAGCCCGCAAGTGCGAAGTCAAGGAACGAGTCGACTTTTGGGAACCCAGGAATGTTGATTGCTCGAGCGAAGGCTGAGGTGCCAAGTGCAACGAAGAACAGCGGGAAGATGAGTGAGGGCACAACCAGGCTCGGCTGGCGCACCAGTGACATCACTGAGCGTGATGAGAGCGCGCCAATCTGATCACGGCGGCTAAGGGCCATCGCGCTCATGATGCACCTTCAAGTCGGTGACCAGTTGCTTCTGCGAACACGTCGTCGAGGCTCGGGGCGCGAAGTTCGAGATGGTCGACGGTGATGCCTTTTGCATCGAGTGCCCTCACAACATTTGATACGTCGCCCGCGCCCTGGGTGAGACCCACGCCGAGTGTTCCTTCAGCGGTTGGCCGGGCGTCGCCGAACCCTGCGAGCACCTCACGAGCGGCGGCAGCTTGGTCGTCGCTCACCGAGATGAGAAGTGTGGGAGCACCGACATCGGCTTTGAGAGCCTCAGGACGACCTTCACGAACGATTTTTCCGTTATCGATGATCGCAACACGGTCAGCAAGTTGGTCGGCCTCTTCAAGGTATTGCGTGGTGAGCAACACTGTCGTTCCATCGTTGTTGAGGCGACGGATCTCTTCCCACAGCGACATGCGGCTCATCGGGTCGAGCCCGGTTGTCGGCTCGTCAAGAAATAGCACGGTGGGCTCGTGGATGAGGGCGAGGGCGAGATCAAGTCGACGCCTCATTCCACCTGAATAGGTGCCGACTCGTCGGTCGCCTGCAGCAGAAAGTCCGACGCGTTCGAGAAGTTCGCCGGCTCGCTCAGCCTGAGATTGACGGGGAATGCCGTAGAGGACAGCCTGAAGGCGAAGCAGCTCAGTGCCAGTCATGAGGGGGTCGATGGCGGCGTCTTGCAGGGCGACGCCGATACTGCGACGAACGGCATCGGCTTCAGTGGTGATGTCAAAGCCCGCAACTGAAGCGGAGCCACCACTTGCCTTGAGCAACGTGGTGAGAATACGAACTGTGGTGCTTTTTCCTGCGCCGTTTGGCCCGAGGAAACCGAACACTTCACCGGCGGCAACCTCAAGGTTGACGCCGTCGACGGCGCGAACTTCATCGTCACCGCTGCCAAACGTGCGAACGAGGTCTCGGGCAACTATGGGGGATTGCGTGCTTGACGGCATGGCGCTCAGGCTACGCCGGAACTGAACGTTGTATGGGTTTCAGCGCAGAGAAGGTGTGGGAGTTGTTCGTGGCGACGCTGATGTAAATGCACGCAGGTGTTTGTCGATTGCCTCGACATACCGTCTGAAGCAAATGATGCCGGTCGAACTCACGCTGAGGAGCGAGGGTTCAACCGGCATCAAGTACCAGATGTTCTTAGGGCTGATTACGAAGCAGCGTTCATCGCCTGCCACACCTTTTCTGGTGTGCACGGCATGTCGATGTGGCGAACGCCAAGGTGTGAAAGCGCATCGATTACAGCTGAATGAACCGCTGGTGTCGATCCGATCGTTCCTGATTCACCGATGCCCTTCGCTCCAAGCGGATTCACGAATGTCGGCGTCTCCATCGGGATGCGCTCAATCGTCGGCATGAGATCCGCCGAAATCATCGTGTAATCAGCGAGGTTTGACGTCACTGGGTTGCCGTCTTCGTCGTAGCGAACCTCTTCATACAACGCCTGCGCAGTTCCCTGAGCGACGCCTCCGTGTACCTGGCCGGCAAGCAGCATCGGGTTCACCATGGTGCCTGCGTCATCACAAGCGATATGGCGAAGGTGCTTCACCAAGCCTGTATCGCGATCGACTTCGACAACTGCGACGTGAGCACCAAATGGGTACGTTGCGCCTGGAGCTTGGAACGTGGTCTGCTCGATGAGTCCAGCTTCACCAGCGGCTGAAGCGATATCTGCCCATGAGGTGGTAACTGCGGGTGTTCCGGCAACGTGGAAGTCTCCAGTCTCGGTGTTCAAGACCACATCTGCAGCGTCAGCTTCGAGCAAACGAGCAGCGATTTCCTTCGCCTGTTCGACGACCCCTTGAGCGGCTTGGTTAACCGCGAGGCCACCCTGCTGAAGTGAGCGTGAGCCCATTGTTCCGCCGCCAACGGGGGTGAGGTCAGTGTCGCCCCAGACGAGTGTGAACTTGTCGATGTCAATGCCGGTCTGGGCACTCGCAATCATTGACCAGGCAGTGTCGTGACCCTGGCCGTGCGGTGAAGTACCGGTGTAGATCGTTCCGGTTCCATCTGGATGGATGACGATCTTTGCGTCTTCTTGAGGAGCGCCAGCGCCACCGGTGATCTCGACGTACGTGCACACACCGATACCGAGTAGCTTCGACGAGCCATCTGCCCGTCGCTGAGCCTGTTCAGCCCGAAGGTTCTCGTACCCGGCGTGCTGAAGTGCCCGATCAAGGCTGCCAACAAAGTCACCAACGTCGTAGGCCTCGCCGATCGCGGTGGTGTGTGGCTCATTAAACGGAGCGATGAGGTTCTTCCGGCGAACCTCGGCTGGGTCCATTCCGATCTCGAGAGCGAACAGATCCATCGCTCGTTCGGTTGCTGCTGTTGCTTCTGGTCGCCCTGCACCGCGGTAGGCAACGACTGGAGTTGTGTTGGTAACGACGGATGCGCAATGGGCCTCGACATTGTCGAAGGCGTACACACCTGCAGCCATGCGGCGTGTGAACAGTGCACCAAGGATGGTTCCGACTTCACAGAAGGCACCTGAGTCTTGGATCATCTCAAGCTGGAAGTGGGTGATCTTGCCATCGCGGCTACCGCCAACCTTGATGGTCTGATGCTGGGCCCGGCCATGACCAAGGTTCATCATCGACTCGCTGCGGGTCTCAGCAAACTTGATTGGCCGGCCGGTTTCTTTTGACAAACGGCCGAGAAGAAGTTCTTCAGAGAAGCATCCGATCTTCGCACCAAATCCACCACCGACATCCGGGGTGATGACACGGACCTGAGCGGCTTCGACACCGTTTGCGCCAGCGATTGGACCGACTGCGCCCTGCGCATGCTGAGTCGACAGCCATTCGTAGAGGCGACCCTCGTGCCATGTTGCGGCAGCTGCACGTGGCTCGAGTGGACATGGAGCAACCCGCTGGTTGAGCGCCTCTGTTGAGACAACAACCTCACAACCTTCAAAAAATGCGTCCCCTGTTGTCGGCTGACCGCCAAATGCCGCCGAGTCAAAAACAGCGTTTGAGCCCGCACCGTCATAAATATGGGTTGATGAGGTGAGGGCCTCTTTCATGTCGATGACGGCCGGAAGTGGGTCGATATCGACGAACACCATTTGAGCGGCGTCGGTGGCTTGAGCGTATGTCTCAGCAACAACTGCGACGATTGGTTCTCCGACCCAGCGGACCTTGCCACTCGCAAGCAATGTGCGGGCAACGCCTGGGTTGAAATTCGACTTGGTTGGTTCAAGCCCGAGCGAATCTGCGGTGTAGACGCCAATGACGCCTGGCATTGACTCCGCCTCAGAGATATCGATTGACTCGATCGTTCCGTGGGCGAGTGGAGACCGCGCAAATACCACGTGGGCTGCGCCTTCCAGCAGCGGTTCTTTGATATCGGCGAGATACTCGCCACCAGTAGTTAAGAATTTTGGGTCCTCTTTGCGGAGAACCTGCTCGCCAAGAATGCTGCCTGCCATCGTCACTCCCTCGGTGTGAATGTCCCGTTCTGTATGGACAACTCAAACTGTAGTCGTGTTGCGCAAGCCTCGTGAATGCGAGCGGTGAGAGCCCGCCTACGGGTTTGAGGTTCTGAACGACATCACGGCTTCGATCGTGCCGTACGGCCAGCCAATTGGGAGATCGGATGGCAAGTCAGGGAATGGCAAAATCGTTTCGCGGGCGTCGCCTTCTGAGACATAACCGAGTTGATCTCGTGCTGCCTCCTCGATGCCAGCGTCGGTTCGTAACCGGTTGACTTCGGCCTGAAGGTCATCATTAATTGCCGACATTCGTTCGAGTTCAGTTTCGAGTCGAGCGATTTCATCGCCTTGACCGAAATAACTCTGGAGCGGCAACACGACGACCGAGAAGACGGCTGTGCCAACGACGATGAGGCTGACCGACCCGATGAGAATCGTGGTCCGTGACGCCGATGAGGCCGCTCCTTGAATTTTCTTTCGCGTTGAGATTGCACTCGAACCTCGATCGGCTGCCGGTCGTGTTGTCCGACGAAGGCGCGTGCGGCGAGAGCGCGATGAAGATGATGGACCTGAGCGCTTCGCCATGTGCCTATGTTCGCACGGTGATGCAGGTTGTGGATGTCACCCGCCTGCCGGGTGATCAGCGAGGAGCGAGAGCTCCGCGGCCGAGGAACTCCGCGGTGTCGCCAAGTTCTGACTCGATACGAAGCAGTTGGTTGTATTTGGCGACTCGGTCAGAGCGGCATGGAGCACCAGTTTTGATCTGGCCACAGTTCGTCGCAACAGCCAGATCCGCAATGGTTGCGTCCTCTGTTTCGCCACTGCGATGACTCATTACTGAGGAATACGAATGCGCCGTAGCCAGTTCGACGGTGGTGAGTGTCTCGGTGAGCGAGCCAATTTGGTTGACCTTAACCAAAATGCTGTTTGCAACCTGTTGGTCGATTCCCATCTGGAGCCGCTTGCTATTGGTGACAAATAAATCATCGCCAACCAGTTGGCACTGGTTGCCAACCGCCGTTGTCAGAGCGGACCAACCGTCCCAGTCGTCTTCAGCCATTCCGTCCTCAATGGAAACCACCGGATAGCTACCAACGATTCGCGCCCAGTAATCGGCGAGTTCACCTGCCGACAGCACCTTGCCTTCACCATCTAGGTGATACGCGCCATCGCGATAAATCTCGCTGACTGCCGGGTCGAGAGCGATGGCGATGTCATCACCAGGCGTGTACCCCGCTTTTTCAATTGCTTCCAGAAGCAGCACGATTGCTTCTTCATTAGATGAAAGGTCTGGGGCAAACCCGCCCTCGTCGCCAACTGCGGTTGAGAGACCACGATCGTGCAAGACGCCCTTGAGCACGTGGTAGGTCTGAGTGCCCCATCGGAGAGCTTCGCTAAAGGTGGGGGCACCGACTGGCATGATCATGAATTCCTGAAAGTCAACGCTGTTATCCGCGTGAGCTCCACCATTTAGTACGTTCATCATCGGCACAGGGAGCACGTGCGCATTTGCCCCACCGACATAGCGGTACAGCGGAACCTGCAGATCTGCAGCTGCTGCTTTTGCCACTGCGAGGCTGGTTCCAAGAATCGCATTTGCACCGAGTCGTCCTTTGTTGTCGGTGCCATCGAGTGCGAGCAACTCAAGATCGATCGCCCGTTGATCAATCGGATCCCAGCCTGTGAGGCAGTCAGCGATTTCAGTGTTGACGTAGTTCACCGCGGTCATGACGCCTTTACCGAGGTATCTGTCGCCTCCATCACGCAACTCGACAGCTTCGTGCTCGCCGGTCGACGCTCCGCTCGGTACTGCCGCACGACCAACAGCACCCGATGCAAGGGCGACCTCAACTTCCACGGTTGGATTCCCGCGAGAATCCAGAATTTCACGGCCGTGAACGTGGATGATTTCACTCATTCTGATGTCCTTTGTGCTGTCGAATTGGCCTGCAGTTCCCAACGTATCTGATCAAATTTGGTGACAGTGAATGTGGTTGAGATCAGCAGGATCTGTGGTCTGTTGTTATGCCTTCAAGTTTTGCTTTGCTGTGTTCCAGAGAGCATCGAGCCCAGCAAGATCAAGGTCTCGCAGTTGCTGGTTGCTTGCGTCGGCAAGACGTTCAACCTCGCGAAAACGGTCTGCGAACCGCTCCGTTGCTCCTCGAAGGGCAGACTCGGGTTCAACGCCGAGGTGGCGGGCAAAGTTGACGACTGCAAACAGTAGGTCGCCAACTTCGGATCGCACATGCGATTCGTCGCCCGACGCCTGTGCTTCGACAGTTTCAGCTGTTTCCTCAGCGATCTTGTCGAGTGGTCCGCTTGTATCAGGCCAGTCGAAGCCAACTTTTGCGGCTTTTCGCTGAACGGTTGCGGCGTGCGACAGCGCAGGGAGCGAGTTGGGTACGCCATCGAGTACCGATGCTCGTTCCTCTGACTCGCCGCTTCGCTCATCGCGTTTGATGTTTTCCCAGTTATTGATGACCGTCGCAGCATCGGAGGCTTCGACGTTGCCGAACACATGCGGATGGCGCCGAACCAACTTGTCGTGAATCGCCGAGGTGACATCAGCGATCGTAAAACGACCCTCTTGCTCGGCGATCGTTGCATGGAATTCGATTTGATAGAGCAGGTCGCCAAGTTCTTCGATCAAGTGTTCGTCAGATGTTGGGTCACCGGTGAGAGCGTTGATTGCGTCAACCACTTCGTATGTTTCCTCGATGAGGTAGGGGAGCAGTGATGTGTGCGTTTGTTCCACGTCCCATGGACATTGCTCGCGGAGGGTGCGCGCAAGGGCGTGGAATGCGACATATCCCTGGCCCACCGGCACAGCAAGGTCGGGGATGTATAAAGAGGTCAGATGGTCGGGGGAGATATCTCGCTCCATCGACCCCCATGTGGTTTCAACAACGCGTTCATTCTCGGTGCCGATACCTGTGAGGCCGATGACGATCGAGCCATCGAGTGCGGTTTGTGCGTCGTCGTTCGGGCCGGCATCGATGGAGTGTCGGATATCTGAGAGCACCCAGTCGGCGTGGACGTGGGCGACAAGGAGTGGCCCACGCTCGCCGGCCGCCTCTGTTGTAAACCGGTGCCCATCGATGAGCCGAACCCCGGCATCAACAGGGTCGATACCAAGGCGTGACCAAAGCTCGTCAAGAAACGAAATTGCGGGGAGCACGGTGCATCGAACCTCTGGGTTCGTCCGGAGAATCTCCACGGTTCGTTCAAGAATGAGTGGCGAACCCGGAACTGCGTAGAGCACGTTGCCCAAATCGTGAGCTGCGGCAATGAGTGACTCGGCAATTGATTCGTAGACGTCGCTAAATCGTTCAGCAGAGTCGTAGACCTCGTCAAACGTTATTGCGTCAGCAACAAGCGATGCACTTGGATGACGGGCGGTGCGAAGAAAACGGTGACTCGCTGCCTCAATTGCCGTTTTGGTCTGCTCAGTGACGAGTGATGGGTCACCAGGTCCGAGCCCGACAACGGTGATCGTCGGCAGATTCTCAGAATCGGTTGAACTCGGTGTGATCGTCATCCGAGTTGAGTTCATCCGAGCGGAACGATGCGCCCTGTTGATGGATTCCAGCGCCCAAATCGTGAGTCGACGCTCACATCAGCCGTGTTGAGAACGGCATCGACGTAGAGGAGAGCGCCATCAGGAGCGGCGTAGGCGGCGACGACATCTTGACCAATTTCTGACCAAGGCCGATTAAGAATGACATGCCACCCGAACTGTGTCTCTACTGGCTGAGACCACGTTGTCGGTGGGGCTGCAAACGCTGCCGCAACAAAATCTGGGTCAAAACTCGAGATGTATTGGGCGGTTGGAAGGCATTCAGATTCAGTCCCGGTCAACGCTCCGCCGGTGAGCGAAGCAGATCCCTCCATTGAGAGGGTTGCGGCAAGGGCAGCAAAGTCCTCACCCGCAGCAAGTAAAGCGATAACCCCATCAGCCTCGGCTTCGGAGGCAACAAGAATGTGTCGTAGGCACAGCAAACCGGTCGACGCCGGTTCTGCTGCATACATGGCCTCGAGCGCTGATTCGCTCGGCAGATCAGCACGCGCGAGAGCCGACAGCACCACATCGGCACTTGTCATAGCGATAAGGCGGCGCATTGCGTCGCTCAACTCATTCAGTGGGCTGTCTGCCGGAACGGTTGCGAGGTACAGCTCGAGGTCGCTGTCGGTCACGGATGATTCCGCATGAGCGAGAATCGACTCAACCGCGCTCGTGCGGACCATAGCGTTGAGTAGCAGGCGGGCTCGGTCAGCGTCGCCGAAGCCACCCGCATCGAGAGGCGTCGTCCCGAAAATGTCTGACTCGGCGAAATACTCTGCCAGCAAGTCATCTGTTCCCGACGTGGTGTACCCCTCACCTTCGACACTGATTGCGAGGTCGTTGCCGATGAGTGTTGAGCAACTGCTCGCAACGACGGCGACGAGAGCAACGGCGATGAGAGAACGGAATCGTGAACGCACGACCACGACGCTATCGGGAGGACAGGGCCTCAAGTAAGTTCTCGTTGTGCTCAGGCGAGCGCTGATTCGAGACGATCAACAGCAGCTGGAAGAGCGGCAGGAATCTGCGGCTCAAAGCGGCCGAGGTGCTCGCGGATTTCAGGAATCGCGCTCTTCCAACCCTCAATATCAACGCTGAGAATCGCCTCAAGATCAGCTGCATCAATGTCGAGGCCCGATGTGTCGAGAGCGCCTTCGGCAGGAAGCAATCCAATCGGCGTCTCCACGACATCGCTCTTGCCGTCGACCCGGTCGAATACCCACTTGAGTACGCGTGAGTTCTCGCCGAATCCAGGCCATAAGAACCTGCCATCTTCGTCGCGGCGGAACCAGTTGACGAAGAAGATCTTTGGCAAATTGCTCGGGTCAGCCTTGGCGCCGATGCTGAGCCAATGGGCGAAGTAGTCGCCGTAGTTGTAGCCGCAGAATGGCAACATCGCCATCGGGTCAAAACGAAGTTTTCCAACAGCGCCTTGCTGAGCGGCGGTCGTCTCTGATGCCATAATCGCACCGAGGAACACGCCGTGCTCCCAGTCGAAGGCTTCAGTGACGAGAGGCACTGTTGAGCGACGGCGGCCACCAAACAAGATCGCTGAAATCGGAACGCCAGCCGGATCCTCCCATTCGGGAGCGATCGATGGGCACTGAGAGGCTGGAGCAGTGAAGCGAGCATTCGGGTGGGCAGCAGGACCCTCGGATTCTGGAGTCCACGTGTTGCCGCGCCAGTCGGTTGCGCGGGCAGGCTGATCGTCGCTCATGCCTTCCCACCACACATCGCCGTCTGAAGTGAGGGCTGTGTTGGTGTAGATGCAGTTGCCCCACAGTGTTTCCATTGCATTGGCGTTCGTGTCGAACCCTGTTCCTGGTGCAACTCCGAAGAAGCCGGCCTCTGGGTTGATCGCATAGAGACGACCGTCGTCGCCAAATTTCATCCAGCAGATGTCATCGCCAATGGTTTCGGCTGTCCAACCGGGGATGGTGGGGACAAGCATGGCCAGGTTGGTCTTGCCGCAGGCGGATGGGAACGCCGCCGCAATGTACTTTGACTGACCTTCAGGATTCGTAAGTTTCAGAATCAACATGTGCTCGGCGAGCCATCCGGCGTCACGAGCCATCACCGAGGCGATACGCAGGGCGAAGCACTTCTTGCCGAGAAGGGCGTTGCCGCCGTAGCCCGACCCGTATGACCAGATCTCGCGGGTCTCAGGGAAATGCACGATGTATTTGTTCTCGGCGTCGCATGGCCAAGCGACATCAGCTTCGCCTTCGGCAAGGGGTGCACCAACTGAGTGCAAACACGGCACCCAGTCGCTGTTGCCAAGAACATCGAGGGCTGCCTGGCCCATGCGGGTCATGATGCGCATCGAAACTGCGACGTACGCTGAGTCGGTGAGTTGTACTCCGATGTGGGCGATTGGTGATCCGAGTGGTCCCATTGAGAACGGCACCACATACATTGTGCGGCCCTTCATGCAGCCGGTGTAGAGGTTGGTGAGCTCAGTTCGCATCTCGGCTGGGTCTCGCCAGTTGTTGTTCGGGCCGGCCTCTTCGGCGGTGGGGGAGCAGATGTAGGTGCGGTCCTCGACGCGTGCGACGTCACCTGGGTCAGAGTGTGCCCAGTATGAATTTGGACGTTTTGCTTCGTCGAGTTTGGTGAATGTGCCAGCTTCGACGAGTTCGTTACAGAGCCGGTCGTATTCTTCTGCGGTGCCGTCACACCAGTAGATGCCGTCGGGCTGCATGATCTCCGCCCACTCTGAGACCCATTGTTGGAGACGTTCATTGGTGCTATGTCCGCTCATTGTCGTCAACTCCTATTTCTTGGGTCGGGGAACCCTTGAGAATTTGTGTTGACAGTCTTACGCAGACGAGCGGGATGTCAAGAGCCGCGGGGCCTTCTATTCGTGCGTTTGTGACGATGACCTATCGCTTAAAGAGATGGCTCCCAACTCAGAGCCATCGTCATTAGAGATGATTCATGGCGACGTTGTCCAATCCCCATAGCCAAATTGCGGTTCGACGAAGACGCCTTCAGTGAAGTGAGATTCGAAGTGACGGCTGAGCGTGGCTAGTGGCCAGGAGTACCCATGTCAACTTCGCTACCGAGGCGAAGTGCAGTCGCGTAGCCCGCTTCATCGAGATCAAAGACAACACGCTGTCCTTGACGGAGCATCCGAAAAACTGAGCCGTCAAGAGCGTTTGAGGCCAGGTCGTAGTCAGCGAGGTCAGAATCGCACATCACGATTCCGATACCAGACGACGGGTCGAACGACTTAATGACTCCCTGCATAGCAATAACTGTAGCGCCAGAGCGGTGAAGAGATCAGGCTGAAGCCTGATCAGCCAGCCTTGACGACTTTGCCTGACTTAATGCAGCCAGTGCAAACATTCATACGCTTCGTTGCGCCATTCACGACTGCCCGCACACGCTGGATGTTCGGGTTCCACCGACGCTTCGTGCGACGATGCGAGTGCGACACATTCATGCCCCACGATGGGCCCTTGCCACACAACTCACATACCGATGCCATCTCGACCAATTACTCCTTGCGATAGCGGACTCGTTCCGCCTCCGGGCAGGAATTCGTTTTCGAACTCCTTATCGACCCCTGCACGTTATCGGTGACGAACCCCAACTGACACCGCGCCGACATCCAACCCCAGAAATTTGACCAGAGAAATTACATCGCCACTAGTTTCTACAGGGTGCACATTCGCCAGCGAGATTTCACACGATGAGCCAGGTGATCGAGACCGCCGAAGGACCACTCACGCTCGGCGAACTTGCGCAGATCGATATTGCTCGGCTGAAGGGAGTCGGCGATGCAAAGCAACGTGCCCTCACTGAGTACGGCATCCACGACGTTCTTGAACTATTGATGACGTATCCGAGGCGCTGGGTTGATCGATCAAACCAGCAACGCGTTGCAGATGCATCTCCCGGACAAGAGGTGTTGCTCGTTGTCGAGGTTCGTGGGGTCGAAGAACGGCAGATGCGGAACCGGCGCAAGATGGTAAATGTTCGCGTCGGTGATGGGACCGGCTCATTGCGCATCACCTTCTTTAATCAACCGTGGCGGGCTCGGCAACTTACGGTTGGGCTGGTCGTCGCGATCCACGGGAAGGTGGAGGACTATCGAGGGAGTCTGCAGATGACGAACCCGGTGGTCGACCTCATCGGGGATCGAACCGGTCGAATAGTTCCGATCTACCCGCAAAGCGAAAAGGTTCGGATTACGACCTGGGAGATTGCCGCTCTGGTCGACCAGGCTCTCCGCCGCTGCGACTCACGAGGCATAGCGGACCCGGTACCCGCTTCAGACCGCGAACGTCTGGGGCTGATCGGACGGTTTGAAGCGTTGAAAGCAATTCACGGCCCAGAATCGATGTCAGCTGCGAATGAAGCCCGGCGACGGCTTGCCTTCGACGAATTACTCCGCGTTCAAGTTGAACTGGTGCGACGAAAGCGAGAACTGGAACGAACCTCCCGGGGTATTCAACATGTTGTTGGCGGCAACCTCGTCGGACGATTTGTGTCAGCCCTTCCGTTCCCGTTGACAACTGCTCAGCAGAGAGCGATCACCGAAATCTCAAACGACATGGGATCGTCCCAGCCAATGCATCGACTGCTCCAAGGCGACGTCGGTGCCGGCAAGACAATCGTTGCGGTTGCTGCCCTCCTCAATGCCGTTGAGGGTGGGCATCAAGGAGCGTTGATGGCGCCGACCGAAGTGCTTGCTGAGCAGCACGGCACTGGTGTTCGAGCCTTGCTCGACGGATTAGTTGTCGAAGACGGAAAAAATTTGTTTGGTGAGCGACCACTGCGGGTCGAACTACTCACGAACAGAGTGACCGGCCAAGATCGTCGTGACGTGCTTGCTGGACTCGCAGACGGATCAGTCGACATCGTGATTGGCACACATGCTCTCATCCAAGAGGGAGTCGATTTTTCAAGTCTTGGAGCCGTCGTTGTCGACGAGCAGCACCGATTTGGTGTTGAGCAACGAGCTGCGCTGCGAGCAAAGTCAGATGAGGCTGTTCCAGACCTGTTGGTGATGACAGCAACGCCAATTCCGCGAACTGCTGCAATGACGGTGTACGGCGATCTTGATGTAAGTGCTCTTGATGAGCTTCCCCCGGGCCGCACCCCGATTGCCACCCACTGGGCGGCTGGTCCACTCGCTGAGGCAAACGTGTGGGCGACCGTACGCAATGAGGTTGCCGAGGGGAGGCAGGCCTATGTCGTATGCCCGCTCATTGAAGAGAGCGAGAATCTCGAGGTTGCATCGGCAGAAGAAACATTTGAGCGACTGGTTGCCAGCGAACTCTCCAGCCTTCGCGTCGGCTTGCTGCACGGGAGAATGCCATCGGCAGAAAAAGAGTCGACCATGGATGCCTTTCGGGCAAGAGAACTCGATGTGCTGGTGGCAACAACGGTGATCGAAGTCGGGGTTGATGTGCCGAATGCAACCGTGATGGTCGTACTTGACGCCGACCGGTTTGGAATTGCGCAGTTGCATCAGTTGCGCGGACGTGTTGGCAGAGGTTCGCATGCCTCGACCTGTTGGCTCGTGACGAGCAGCGACGATGCCAATCCGCGGATAGACGCATTGGTGGGGTCAACCGATGGATTTGAACTCGCAGAAATCGACCTCGAGTTGAGAGGCGAAGGGACGTTGATGTCATCTGCGCAGAAAGGTCGCAGCGATCTTCGACTTGCCTCTTTGCGTCGCGACCGTGAACTCATCGAGCAGGCCCGAGAGGTCGCGTTCCGAATTATCGACCAAGATCCAGAACTGTCAGATTCTGAAGTCTTACGATCCGAAATTTCACTACTGCTGTCAGAACGCGAAGGTGACTATCTCACGAAGTCGTGAGGTCAAAATTCGGGGAATTCGTCATCTTCGGGAAGCACGAGATCCCAGCGGTCAAGGCAATCTTCGCAGCGGTAGGCAACGATGTCGCCGGGCAGCCAGCGAGGTCCTTCCTCTCTCGGGTGAGTGAGAAGAAACGCTCGGCCACCGCAGTCGATGCAGTCGATCTGTGGGTAGGGCTCGTAAGGCTCCTCAGCAGAACTCATAACAGCGAGTATGGCCGATTCGAACACGTAGCCTGTGGGCGTGCGTGTGGTAGCGGGATATTTAGGCGGACGAGGGATCGAGGCCCCTGCGGGAACGAGCACCCGGCCAACAACTGACCGCGTTCGCGAAGCCGTGTTCAACACGCTTGGGTCGATGGGTGTCGTTGAAGGTGCACTGGTCGCCGATCTCTATGCAGGAAGTGGAGCGATGGGAATCGAGGCGCTCTCTCGAGGCGCCACTCACTGCACATTCGTTGAAAACAATCGAGCGGCGCTTCGAGTGCTTAATGACAACATCGCAACGCTCGGGCTCGCCACTGATTCAACTGTGGTTCAGGGTTCGGTTGAGTCATATGTGCAACGTCTTGATGTCGACATTGTGCTTGCCGACCCGCCCTACGACACTGCGGATTGGAACGATCTCATGTCGAACATTTCGGCGCCCCTCCTTGTCGCTGAAGCCAGTCGGGAGATCGAACCAATCGACGGGTGGTCAACCTTGCGGTCTCGGCGTTATGGCCGGACGTGGGTGACAATTTTGGGTCGGGATAGCGAAGCAGGCTGACGCGCCACTGTTCGCTCCGTTCGCTCAACTAGGTTGGTCTCACTCATGAGTACTGCGTTCGTCCCCGGAAGTTTCGACCCGATGCACCTCGGGCACCTTGACGTTGTCGATCAAGCGTTAGAGGTCTTTGGCTCCGTTGTCGTTGGAGTCCTTCATAATCCGTCAAAACCTTCCGGGTTGTTTACTCCAGAAGAGCGAGTTGCCCTTGCTCAACAAACCGTCGGTGATCGTTCAAACGTCACCGTCGGAGCATTCAGTGGGCTCGCTGTGCAAGCTGCTGCCCAAGCTGGGGCAGACATCATCGTCAAGGGTTTACGAACGATGAGCGACTTCGACATAGAACAGCAGATGGCACAGAACAATGTTGCACTCACAGGAATCCGAACGATCTTTGTGCCGTGTCGCCCAGATCTTGCCTACATCAGTAGTCGGTTCATTCGAGAAATTTCCTCTCAGGGGGTTTCCATCGACCACATGGTGGATCCGGCGGTTTCTGCCGCACTCAAGGTGAAGCACGGGGAGGCCTCTTCATGAGCAATGATGAGTGGGTGAACAATCGAGCACCCCACCAGGTTGACCCCGGTATCGACGTCGGTATCGACGACGAAGAGTTCGAACAGCCGTATGACGCGCCTCCGGTGCGAGACCCGCACCTTGGAGATGCTGAAACTCTGTTGAAGCGTGCCGTCGACATCGTGGTGACCGCTCCAACCATGCCCTTGAGTTCGTCACCGCGCATTGATCGTGATGAGATGGTGGAACTTCTCTCAGAGGCACTGTCTCGCCTTCCAGAAGAGCTTCGCCAAGCCCGTCACCTGCTCCGAGAGCGAGATGAATTCATTGCGCGCACCCGTCGCGAGGCGGCTGAGGTTGTTGAGGCAGCCCGAGTGCAGTCAGAGCGAATGGTGCAACGAACCGAGGTTGTGCGCGCCGCTGAAGCACGAGCTCGCCACATCATGGAAACCGCTTCCTCCGAGTCTCGTCGTCTGAAGAATGAGACTGAAGATTTTCTTGATCAGCGTTTGGCGAGTTTCGAGATTTTGCTTGAGCGTCTCACGCGGGCGGTGGCCACCGGCCGCCAGAAACTGTCGATTACTGGCGTTGATGCAGCGGTCCCGGACGAGTCAAATCCCGAACATGACGAGTCTGGGTTCTTCGACCAAGATCGTTAACTAGCGGTGCAATGATGTCCTCGCCGAGCACGCGCCCGCTGCGAATCAACATCGTTGAATTGCTGAGGCAGCCAGGAAGTGAACGCCGGGTTGAGCACGAGATTTCATCTGCCGACCTGCAATGCGAACTTGCACCTGGGCAATTTGAAATCTCAGGGATGGTGTCCGTCGATGTGACCGCAGTGTCAGCAACAGATGACGTTTCGGTCGCTGGATCGATTTCGATTCCATGGAGTGGTGAATGCCGGCGCTGTCTGCAAGCAATCTCAGGAATTCAAGTTGTTGAGTTTGATGAACGATTTGCTCCTGCCCGAAGTAGAAATCGAATCGGTTCGTCAGATAGCGATGTATCGATCATCGACGGCGACCAGATTGATTTGCTCGAGCCAATTCGCGAGACCGTGATGATTGAAACTCCGATGAGCGTGCTCTGCAGTGAGTCATGTGAGGGGATCTGCGATGTGTGCGGAGCTGATCGAAACAACGATTCATGTGAATGTGTCGTCGTCGTTCGCGATGAGCGCTGGGCCGCACTCGACGGACTCGAACTTGATGATTAATTCTTTCGACCGCAATTCGCCGGATACCCGATAACCTCAACTCGCCCTCGAGGAAGAGAAAAGTCTGTTCCTTTAACTGAGTGACGGAGAAGTCAAGTGGCCGTTCCGAAGAAGAAAACCTCAAAATCGAAGACCCGCAGCCGCCGTGCGAGCAACTGGAAGCTGTCTGCTCCAGCGCGTAGCACGTGCCCACGTTGCGGTAGTGCGAAGACGCCGCACACCGTGTGCCAGTCCTGTGGCTGGTACAAGAATCGCGTTGTTGTTGACGTCTCCTGAGTAGTCTCGCAACATGCTTCCGGTTGCCGTTGATGCAATGGGCGGCGACCATGCTCCCGACGCCATCGTGGCGGGGGCGTTGCTCGCTGCTGAGTCGGGTATTCCTGTTGTCCTGGTAGGTCCATCCGACCTGCCTTCTCGCGTTGACACTGGTGGGCTTCCCCTCATTGAGGCATCCGAAGTCATTGAGATGGACGAGGACCCAGCGCATGGTGTCCGCCGTAAAAAAGATTCAACGCTCGTTCGTGCCGCTGAGGCAGTACGTGATGGCGTCGCATCGGCAATGGTGTCTGCGGGTAATACAGGTGCAACCATGGCCTCAGGTCTTCTGAGGATGGGCCGAATTCGCGGGGTTGGGCGACCAGCGATTGCTGCGATGATCCCGGTTCCTGGTGGTACGCCGACCGTGCTACTCGACGCTGGTGCGAACTCCGAAGTTCAGGCAGATTGGCTTGTTCAGTTCGCCCAAATGGGAAGTATTTTCGCTGAGTACCGTCTGGGAATATCGAATCCCCGGGTTGGGCTGCTCTCGATTGGCGAAGAGGCCGGTAAGGGCGATTCCCTGCGAAAAGAGGCCTACAGCGTGTTGAGCGAGGCAAGCGGTTTCAACTTCATTGGCAATGTCGAAGGTCGCGATGTGATGTCTGATGACTGCGATGTTGTTGTGACCGACGGGTTCACTGGCAATGTCGTGCTGAAGACGCTTGAGGGAGCGATGCGAAAGGTGATGTCGGCATTGACCGAGGCAGTCACCGCCAATGCAGAACTCACCGAGCATGCTGCCGCACTTTTGCCAGAAATTCTTCCCCTTCAGGCCTCGCTTGAAGCTGAAACGTATGGCGGGGCGATGCTGCTTGGAACGAACGGTGTGTGCATCATCTCACACGGCTCGTCATCTCCGACTGCTATCCATAACGCGGTTGGAGTCGCCCGTGACATGGTGGAAGCGGACGTAGTTGGTTCGATTGCTGCGGCGATACGTCCACAAGAGTGATCTTCGGCCAGCCATGCCAGGGGTACACTCTTGGCGTGGCTGAAGGACAATTGACCCGTGAAGAAATTCTTGACACCGTTCGCGACCGGCTCGCTGACATTCTCGAGACCGATCCATCTGGAATTGCCGAGGGCAATTCATTCGTGGACGACCTTGAAGCTGATTCACTTGCGCTCATCGAACTCGTTGAGGCGCTTGAGGAAGCCTTCGGAACTCGAATCCCTGACTTCCGAGTCGATGACGAAGACCTTGAAGATCTGAAGACGGTTCGTGACGCCGTCGACTACGTGGCGTCTCGGGCTGGGCTCTGACAGCAGGGTCGGCGATGAGCCGACAATTAGACGACCTGCAGAGGGCAGTTGGTCACCGATTTGGTGACGAGAAACTTCTGCAACGAGCCCTCAGTCACCGCTCGTGGATTGCTGAAAGTTCCGATGAGATCTCGAATGAACGCCTCGAGTTCCTTGGTGATGCGGTTCTTGGCTGGGTAGTTGCTGATCTCGTCTATTCCGAATTTGAAGACTGGGATGAGGGTCGACTGACCGACTTAAGAAAGAGCGTGGTGAATGCCTCAGCTCTGGCTGGCATTGCTCGAGAAATCGATCTCGGTGCGAGCCTGCTGCTTGGTAACGGAGAGGATGCGGCTGGCGGACGAGACAAAGAGTCGATTCTGTCTGACGCACTTGAGGCAGTCTTCGGAGCCGTGTACGTCGATGCGGGTTCAGCGAAGGCATTTGAAGTTGTCCAGCGCCTGATCGCACCTCGGCTATCTGAGGCTCCGGCTCGACTGGACCGGCTCGACCAGAAGTCGACCCTTCAAGAACTCCTCGCATCGCTCGGACGCCGATCTCCCTCGTATGTCTTGACTTCACGAGGCCCCGATCACGACAAAGAATTCACCGCAACCGTCGTTGTCGACGATGAAGTTCTTGGAACCGGTGTTGGGCGTTCGAAGAAGATGGCTGAACAGCAGGCGGCCGGTGAAGCAATCGACCGGCTGAACTCGGCCGATCATGCCTGAACTACCTGAGGTCGAAACAGTTCGTCGTGGCCTCGAGCGTTCGCTCGTCGGGCGCCGTTTTGATGAAGTTGCAGTTGGTCGCCACAGGGTTGCCCGACGGACCTCACCACAGGCGTTACGAGACGGGTTGACCGGCGCAAGAGTTGTTGAGGCAAATCGACGGGGAAAGTATCTTCTCCTTGAATTGGATACCGACGCGGTCGTGATGGTGCATCTTCGGATGAGCGGCCAGGTGATCATCGACGATGGAATGAACGAGGCTCCTCGACATAGTCATGTAATTGCCCTCCTCGATGATGGCAGTCGGTTTCTGTTTGTTGACCCTCGAACATTTGGCGAGGTGGTGGTCGCACCGAGAAACCGTATTGATGAGCTCATTCCTGAAATTGGCCGACTCGGGCGCGACCCGTTAGTTGACGGCGTCGACACGAGGTTGGTGTCCGAGATGTGTCGAAATCGGCGTCGACGTGTGAAGTCGCTGTTGCTTGACCAGTCGCATATCGCGGGCATCGGAAACATTTACGCAGATGAGATCTGCCATCTTGCTGGTATCCGGCCAGATCGGCCAGCTGAAACACTGTCATCTCGATCACGTCGACGACTGACCGATGCGATTGTTGACGTCATCGAGCAGGCTGTCGATCTTGGAGGGTCAACCCTTGCAGACGCGCAATATGTCGGTGTCGACGGACAGCCGGGAACATTTCAAGAGCGTCATCGGGTCTATGCCCGAACTGGTCAACGTTGTGCCACCTGTGGTCGTGGCATCATTCGCCGAATCGTCATCGACCAACGAGGCAGTCACTTTTGTCCGGTTTGTCAGCGCTAAAGCATCACGTTTTGTGTGGTGTGGGCGAGTAGATTCGTTGTGGCGTGTTTCTCAAAAGTTTGACCCTCAAAGGCTTTAAGTCGTTCGCAGATTCAACGGTGATGGACCTTGAACCTGGTGTGACCGTTGTCGTTGGCCCAAACGGCTCGGGCAAGTCAAATGTTGTTGATGCAATTGCCTGGGTGCTCGGCGCTCAAGCACCGAAAGCCGTTCGAAGCCAGAAGATGGACGATGTCATCTTTGCCGGCACGGAAAAGCGTTCTGCTCTTGGTCGAGCCGAGGTCAGCCTGACGCTTGATAATTCAGCCGGGCTGCTCCCGCTGGAATTCACCGAGGTGACCGTTACTCGTGTGCTGTTCAGGAACGGAGACAGCGAGTACTCGATCAACGGTGTGCCGTGCCGTCTTCTCGATGTCCAAGAATTGCTGTCCGATGCAGGCGTGGGCCGCCAACAACACGTCATTGTTTCGCAGGGTCAGATCGATGCGGTGTTGAACGCCCGCCCGGAGGATCGTCGATCAATTATTGAAGAGGCTGCCGGCGTACTCAAGTACCGCAAGCGCCGCGAGAAGGCTCAGCGTCGACTTGATGCGACCGAAGCGAATTTGGTTCGTTTGCAGGACTTATTGCGTGAAGTCCGCCGGCAGTTGAAACCGCTCGAGCGGCAAGCGCAAGCAGCGCAGCGCCATGTCGAACTGCAGAAAGAACTCGACGGATTACGTATCTTCGTCGCCGGACGAGAGATTGCAACGCATCGAACAAGGCTGGTGACGATCGAACAGGATCGCCTTCAAGCGACTGAAACCCAGAACAACTCAAAATCTCGGCTGGCCGAACTCGACACGGCGATTATGGGCATCGAGTCACAGCTCACCGCCCGCGGCGCAAGTGATGTTCGTGATCGGCTGGCAAAGGTTGAACGTCTCATCGAACGCGCAGATGGTCTGCTCGGAATTATCGATGAGCGCCGTCGGTCACTCGAACGTGATCGTTCGCAGGGCCTAGACGCAGATGTGATTGCAACCCTCGAGGCCGACGTTGCCGGGTTCCGCTCCGAACTTGCCGAGGTTGAGGCTGCGCAAGCAGCATTGCAACCAGAGGTTGCGTCGCTCGAGGAAGAAGAACGCCAGCTGGAAGTTGAGCGTGAGTCTGCAGGTCACGGCGGGAAAGATCTGAGTTCAAAAGCAGCAAGCGCAGCCGCAGAGGTCCGCGGAGAACTTCGATCGGTGCGAGCCTCGCTCGAACGGAGTCGGTCTGAACGTGACCGAGCGGTCGAGCGCGTCGAACTTTCACGGGGTCAGCTGGTTGAACTCTCCGACGAGATTGAGCGCTATCGGAATGAATGTGAAGCCGCAAGCAACGCCGAAGAGCCTTTGGTTCGTCAGCATGCAAATGCTGAGGCAGCTCGCGTGCGTGCCGCAGCTGCTCTTGATGAGGCTGAAGTAAATGAACGTAAAGCCTCGTCAGAGGTCGAGCGGCTGTTGGCTCGTCAAGAGGCGTTGCAACTCGCTCTCGATGCTGCTCGGGCTCGTGCCGGAGCCGAGCGGCTTGCTGGTCTCGATGGTGTTCTTGGCACGCTGCTCGATGTCATCGCGATCGATGCTGGGTGGGAGGCTGCAGTAGAGGCGGCACTTGGCGAGGCCTTGTCTGCGGTTGTTGTTGAGTCGGCATCGAATGCGCGCAGCGCACTTGAAGCCCTTCGCACATCGGCGACCTCGGGAGCGGTGTTGGCGGCAGTGTCGGCTCCTGCGACGAAGGCTGATGTTCCAGGTGGATGCTCGCCAGTTCTCGGCCATGTGCGCGCAACAAATTCTGGTGTTCAGTCATTGTTGGAGAGGTTGCTCTCCCATGCGGTGAGCGCCACATCTCTTGACGATGCGATTGATACTGCTTTGGCACATCAGGATCTTGTTGTCGTCACTCAAGACGGTGACCGGCTTTCAGCGACTGGGTGGCGTATTGGTTCTTCTTCGGGTGGCGCAACTGCCGCAGCACTCGAAGAGGTAGGTGCACGCGTTGAGGCTGCAATGCAGGTGCGCGATGCTGCCGAACAGCTGCGCGTCGAGGCTCGAACTGCCCTTGACGAGGCGCTTGCTGCGGAACGCGAACTGGTGACCACTCTCGATCGAAATGACGGAAGGTTCATTGCCGCATCAGAGGCGCTGTCTCAGGCTCAGGCACGTCGGCGCGAGGTTGATGCCGAACGTGAGGGTGCCGAGCGCTCAATTACTGAATTTGTCGCTGTCATCGAAGGAGATGAGCAACGCCTGGCCGAACTCGAAGCCACACTTCCGAGTTTGGTTGCGGAAGAACAAGCAGAAGCTGATGCAGTACGGCAACGTGACGAATCACGTGCCGCTCTTGACGCCTGGTCAGCTGTGCTGGTGTCGAGGCGGCGCGATGTTGAAGTTCGGTCTGCTGGGCTCAACGAACAATCGGAGTTCTTGCGCCGGCGGATTTCAGATATTGACAGCCGGTTAGAGGCAGACCGCGACGCGCAGGCCGGCGCCGCCGATCGCCGTCAACAAGTTGAGAAAGCTCTCGGCGCAGTTGCTGCGTTGAACGCATTTGTTGTCGAGCGCCGCCAACAAGTCGTTGCTGCTCGCGATGCTCTGGTCGAGGAACGCCAACGGCAGTCTGCAGAGGTGACCGAACTCACCGAGCGACTTGACCAATTCCGTCACGAGCGTGTTGCGTCTGAACGACTGCTTGAAGAGTCACGCGAACGACTCACCAAAGCTGAGATCGCCGAGGCGGAGGTGAAGTTGCGCCTCGAAACCACAATCGAGTCATTGCGGCGTGATCTCGATATCGAACCCGAGGTCGCGGAGGCAGCTGAACCCCCTGAGGTGCCAGAGGGCGCAACTCCTGCTGGTCGTGTTCGTGAGCTTGAGCGTGAACTTCGGTTGTTGGGGCCGATCAACCCGCTCGCTCTTGAAGAGTTCAACGAGTTGAGCCAGCGGAATGAATTCCTTGAAGGGCAACTTGAAGACGTGCGGTCAACCCGTCGTGAACTCAATCGAGTGATTGCTGCCGTTGATGTTGAAATTCAGAATGTATTTGCGTCGGCCTTTGCCGATGTGAGTGCGAATTTCACTCAACTATTTGGAGCGCTGTTCCCTGGCGGTAACGGAACCCTCAAACTGACTGCTCCTGACGACCTGTTGAACACCGGCATTGAGGTTGAAGCGAAGCCCAGCGGTAAGAACGTCAAGAAGTTGTCACTGCTGTCAGGCGGTGAACGATCATTGACTGCGCTGGCATTTTTGTTTGCTGTCTTCCGTTCACGTCCTTCTCCGTTCTATGTGATGGACGAAGTCGAGGCGGCGCTTGACGACGTCAACTTGCACCGATTCTTGAATCTCATTCAGGAGTTCCGCAAGGAGGCGCAGTTGCTCATCGTGTCGCACCAGAAGCGAACGATGGAGGCAGGCGACGCGTTGCTCGGCGTTTCGATGCAACCGGGTGGTTCATCGAAAGTTGTCACCGAGCGTGTCTCGACAGCCTCAGCCCGGTAGTGCCCAGCCCAGTAATCACCAAGTCATTCGTTCTTCGTCGAGCAGTCCAACCGGTGATTGAGAGTCACAGATAGCGTCAACTGGCAATGGACCAAAACAATTGGATTTATCTCGTCCTTATCTTGCTCGTCGTCGGGTTTGGCGCGGGAGTCATCGTTGCGGGCCGACGCCGGAGCGGTTCTGAGACTCAAACAGATGATTCTCAATCGCCGGGAACGCTTGCAACGAAACGTGAAGCCGCCGTTACACCGGTAACCGATGATTCTGTCGACACGGCGGTCTCGACAGAGGCCTCGGTTGAAGAATCTGATGACGCACCAGACTCAACTGTTGATGGTGAACGTGATGAAACCGATGAGCGAGAGGCGGCGCCTACCGAACCGGAGCCCCCGAAGTCGATGCGAGACCGTCTCGCTCGAGCTCGCGGTGCATTCTCTGAGGCGATTGGCTCCGTCCTTGGACGGTCGGGCATCGATGATGCGGTCTGGGAAGAACTTGAAGATGCGTTGCTGATCGCCGATGTGGGAATCGGTGTTGCCACTTCACTTCTCGAACCGTTGCGTGATCGAGTTGCGAAGGGAGAAATTGAGAACCCGGAGGATCTCATCGCAGAGCTGAGAGCGTCGATGGTGACTCAACTCGAGGGAGCGAATCGAGAACTTTCGATGCGAGATGATGACGGCACGTCAATCTGGTTGTTTGTTGGGGTGAACGGCGTTGGCAAGACAACAACGATTGGCAAGTTGGCCTCACGGCAGATCGCATCTGGAACGAAAGTTTTGCTTTCTGCAGGCGATACCTTTCGCGCTGCAGCGGCCGATCAATTGCAGATGTGGGCTGAGCGATCTGGAGCAGAGATTGTTCGCGGGGCCGATGGTGCTGATCCGTCGAGCGTTGTGTTTGACGCGGTTGAACGGGCGACTGCCAAGCAGTTCGATCTTGTGCTTGCAGACACCGCCGGTCGACTTCACAACAAACAAAATTTGATGGACGAACTGTCGAAGGTTCGCCGGGTCGCCGAAAAGGGGAGTGGAGTCGTCACCGAAACGTTGCTGGTCATCGATGCGACAACTGGGCAGAACGGTCTTGCACAGGCGAGGGAATTTGCGGCTGCGACCGGTGTCACTGGTGTCGTGGTGACAAAACTCGATGGCTCGGCGAAGGGCGGCATCGTATTTGCGGTGGAGACAGAACTAGGTATTCCAGTGAAATTCGTCGGTGTAGGGGAGCAAATCAATGACCTGGTGCCGTTTGACCCGCAAGAATTCGTTGATGCACTCGTCAGCGTATGATCGGGAACTTTCTCAGGCCTGACGACGTCGAAGGGAGTATGCGAATGAATCGTATTCAGAAGTCAACCGTTGTGACCCTCGTTCTCGGGTTATCGCTCACTGCTTGTATCGCCGATGACACCGACTCTGGTGGGCTTACTCCACCTGAGGTCATTCGTGTGGGTGCAATGGAAGGTGGTGCTGTTGCGGCCACCGAAGAGGCAGCGGTTGCAGATACCGCTGAGTCTTCACTTTCAGCGATGGATGAAGCTGCCGCAGACGGAGATATGGCGTTGGATTACATGATGCCGTGGACGATTGTCACCGATTTCGTTGTTGGCGACCTTCCTGCCCTTCCCGGCAATTCCACCGGATACGTGTATCGAACCAACTCGACCGTTTCTGAGGAGGTTGCCGTTCGTTTGGCGACAGCATTTGGTGTTGACCCGACTCCACAAACTCGACCTGCCGAATATCAAGTGGCATGGGCGTTCGGGCCAGAAGATGGCACCGCTCCATCACTCACGATCGATGCGTACAGCCAGCATTACTGGTGGTATTCGCCAGATTGGTCTGAGCGTGAGGCGATGGACGAACTGTACGCATGTACCGAGAGTGTTGACGCCGAAGGAAACGTCACGGTCGACTGCCCTGAGCCCGAGCCGCCCGTCGGGGTGCCGACTGCTGAAGAGGCTGAGGCAGCGGCGCGTGAACTCATCGCTGCAGCGGGATTCGACGACGATGCACTCGAGTTCGAGGTCAGTGCTGATGACTGGTACGCATCGGTTTACGCAACTCGGCAGTTGATCGACGGAGTTGAAGTAACCGGAGAGAATTGGAGCTTCGGATTCGGCGCCGAGGGTGCATTGCAATGGGCGGGCGGTTCGTTTGTGAGCCCCGAGCAGGTCGGCCCGTACCCACTGATCGACGTCGAGACAGCTCTTGAGCGCCTTCGGTCGAATTACCTCGGATCCGGCGGTTCATGGGGTGGCGATGTCGCCGTGATGGAAGCTGCTGAGGAATCAGTTGCCACAGAACCCGCAATGGCAGATGACGTTGCGGAATCTGATCAGGCGATGTCGGAGATGGCGGTTGATCCCGAGGAGGCATGGGTTAATCAGGAGCCTGAAGAAATCACCGTCACCTTGATCGATGTCGTCGCAGACCTCTGGTGGGCAACTGATGTCGACCAGAACACCTGGCTCATTCCGGCATACCGGTTCATCGGCGATGACGGGGGTTGGTACACGGTGCCAGCAGTTACTGATGAATATCTCATCGAAACACCTGTATACGTCGATGATGTTGATGAGCCTGCGCCGCTGCCTGCGGTGTCAGAACCGTCCTCAGGTGCCGGAACTTCCGGATCATTCGGCCGCATGAGTGAAAGCGTTGCAGTCGTGATCGACAATCAACTCGACGAGATCGATGAGCAAATGATCGCCTTCTTGGAAGAGGTCGTTGATGTGCCATTTACCGAAGATGAATTCGCCGATCTCGCTGCTGAATTTGGATTAACGACGCGGGTGGTCCAGCGTGACGGAGAGTTCCTCATGGTGACCGAGGATTACTCGACATCGAGGGTCAATGTCATCGTTGAAGACGGAACAGTGGTCGCTGTCGACTCGATTGGGTAGCGCCCAGACCAGCTCGGAAGCGGCTGCCAAAACTTCTTGGGTGCTCGCATCATTGACGAGTCCTCACCTATCAAGCAAGATCTCTAGGTGGGGCAAAACGAGTCGTGGGAATCAAGCGGTGCAACCATTGGTCGAACGTTGTCGGACTCTGATCCGTCATTCGACCGAGGGGCAGACCCCGGAGCCGAAGCACCGAATGTTGTGGTGGTGTTGCTTGATGACACCGGCTTCGCCCAACTCGGGTGTTTTGGCTCAGATATCGACACCAGGCATATCGACGCACTCGCATCCGACGGCATCACGTTTACTAACTTTCATGTGACCCCGCTGTGTTCGCCGACTCGCGCTGCGCTTTTGACCGGTCGTTCTCAACACGCAGTTGGGATGCGTGGAGTCTCAAATTGGAAAACAGGCTTCCCTCACCAACTTGGTCACATCTCTCAGCGCGCTGCAACGATTGCAGAAATTCTCCATTCCAATGGATATGCAACGTTCTGTGCAGGGAAGTGGCATCTCGCTCCGACGAGCGACATCTCGGCGGCCGGGCCATTTGACCAATGGCCGCTTGCCCGTGGTTTTGATCGTTTCTATGGCTTTTTAGAGGGTGAAACCGATCAGTTCCATCCTGAACTGGTGCGAGATAATTCGCACATCTCGCCGCCACGAACACCAGCCGAGGGCTACCACCTGTCTGAAGATCTCGTTGACAATCTTCTTCAGATGATCAACGATTCAAAGGGTGTTCGGCCAGATCGTCCGTTCTTTGCGTACCTTCCATTTGGTGCGACGCACGCTCCGCATCAGGCGCCTGAGGAATATTTACAGAAGTACCGAGGCCGGTACGACGAAGGCTGGGATGAAATTCGTCAACGTTGGTTTGAACGGCAACTTGAACTTGGAGTGATTCCTTCGCATACGAAACTCGCCCCGCGAAATTGGGGTGTTCAGGCGTGGGATGATCTTCCTGAGAACCAGCGTCGGCTCGCCTGTCGATTGCAGGAGGCATTTGCTGCATTTCTCGATCACACCGATGACCAGATCGGGCGGTTTGTCGAAGGGCTGAGCGATCTCGGTGAGCTCGAGAACACCATTTTTGTATTGCTTGCAGACAACGGTGCTTCTCAAGAGGGTGGGCCGTTCGGAGTGATGCACGAGATGAAATTCTTCAATGGCATCTTGGAAACCCCCGATGAGGCAATTGACCGCATTGACGACATTGGCGGGCCTCACTCCCATACGAATTACCCGTGGGGGTGGGCGCAGTGCGGTAACTCTCCATTCCGTTGGTACAAACAGAACACCCATGAAGGTGGGGTTCACGTTCCATTGATCGTCAGGTGGCCGAAGGAATTGGCTTCGGAATCTGGAACATATCGACATCAATTTGTCAGCGTGTCTGATGTGATGCCAACGGTTCTCGAATTGTTGAACCTTGATGCGCCGGAGGTGTTTCGAGGAATTGATCAGATGCCGGTAACCGGCCACTCATTTGCGAACATCTTGCGTGATGCTGAGGTTCCCGCTGCGAACACTCTTCAGTATTTCGAAAACAGTGGCAGTCGGGCGTTGATCACTGAGCGTGACGGCCAGTTATGGAAAGCGGTGACAAAGCACAACCAAGGCGATGACTTTGAGACCGAACCGTGGGAGCTCTACAACCTCAGTAGTGACCCATCTGAATGTGAGAACCTTGCTGAGTTCGAGCCGGGCATCACACAGGACCTCATCGACTTGTGGTGGGTGGAAGCGGAACGTCACGGAGTGTTGCCTCTTGATGATCGCACCCTCGAACTCTTCGCTGCCGTGCGCCATAATCGCTCGTCACACCGCCTCGACGGGGTGTACCGGTACCGCCCTCCGATGGCACCGATTCCCGCAAGTGCTTCGGCCACAACCGGTAGCCGTTGGTTCGAACTCACTGCCAATGTCACCGTTACCGAAGGTGATGAAGGCGTACTGTGGGCAACCGGAACTGAAAATTCTGGAGTCTCGATCTTCGTACAAGGGGGACGCCTCGTCGCTGATTACAACGCGTTTAACGAGCACACCATCGTCGAATCGACGAGCCCGATACCCCCGGGAGATGTTGTTCTCAAGGTGCGCCTCGAGCGAACCGGACGCAAAACCGGTTGGTGCGAGGTTTCCATCGATGGTGTGGCCTGTGGGCGCGAGGAGATTCCGTTTTACATGAGAATGGTCTCATCGATTGGGTCAAGCGTCGGCTACGACCATGGGTCACCCGTCTCTGAGCGTTACGACTCCCCATTCCCGTTTACCGGAGACCTGCACGAGGTGGAGATTCGCGTTCCCGAGCGGCGATCTCAGGATGAACAGAACGCGGCGGCGCAAGCAGAGATGACCCGCCAATGACCATCACCGTCACCTTGCTTGGCACGGGAAGCCCAATCCCGGCCCCAGATCGTGCTGGGCCATCTACGTTGATCTCGGCTGAGGGTGAGCACTTTCTGGTTGATGCAGGTCGCGGAGTGCTGATGAGAATGGCAGCAGTTGGTGTTGGGGCTCCACAACTCTCGGCAGTGTTGCTCACCCACCTGCATAGCGATCACATCACTGACCTCAATGATGTGATTACGACACGGTGGGTGATGTCCTTCGAGCCAACACCGTTGACGATCGTCGGGCCGGTTGGAACGCAACATGTTGTTGATCACCTACTTGCGAGTCTTGGTCCTGATATCGCCTATCGACTTGCACATCACGATGACCTAAATCACGAGCCAATGATTCACGTGATTGAGGTTGAGTCGGGGGAGATTGCTTTGCCGGGAGCGACAGTGATTATCGCCGGGCAAACCGATCACAAACCGGTTGAACCGAGTATTGGATATCGGTTTGAGTCAGGTGAAAATTCAGTTGTGGTTGCGGGCGACACCGTTCCCTGTGACTCGCTAGATGCGCTGTGTGCTGGAGCGGATGCGCTTGTCCATACGGTGATCCGTAAGGACATCATCGCCAATGTGCCGATGCAACGATTGCTTGACACTCTCGACTATCACTCGTCACCACAAGAAGCTGCTGCAACCGCGCAGCGGGCAGGAGTAGCGACGTTGGTGCTGACCCACTACGTGCCAGCGATCGCTCCGGGAGGTGAGCATGAATGGGTTGCGCTCGCCGCTACCGAATTCGATGGCCGTATCGAACTTGGGGCTGACCTTCATACGGTCACTGTTGAGTGACCTGCAGCGATCTGTGAACGAACGCCATCAACCGGTGAAGCTTCTGAGGGCACCTGAAATTTGTGGCGGGTAACCTGATGAACAATGTTTGATTCGCTGTCCAGCCGCCTTGACGGCATCGCTAAACGACTTCGGGGTAAGGGCCGACTTACTGAGGCTGATGTTGATGAGGTGATGCGCGAGATTCGTACCGCACTTCTCGAGGCAGACGTCAACGTTCAGGTCGTACGTGCGGTCACCAACCGCATTCGTGAGCACGCGATTGGCGCAACGAAGTCAAAGGCTCTTGATCCCGGTCAGCAGGTCATCAAGGCCGTGCACGACGAACTTATTCGAATTCTTGGCGGCGAGACGCTCCGCATTTCTTACGCGTCCAAGCCACCGACTGTCGTGCTGATGGCGGGTCTGCAGGGTTCGGGTAAAACAACGAACTCGGCGAAGCTGGCTGCGTGGTTCAAATCGCAGGGCCATCAGCCATTGCTGGTTGGGGCTGACCTTCAGCGGCCCGCAGCCGTTGAACAGTTGCGAACTCTCGGTGCCCAAATCGATGTGCCGGTGTGGTCGCAGCCAACTAATCCAGTGCAAGTTGCGGCCGACGGTCTCGAAGAGGCTCGTCGTCTGGGACGCGATGTGCTCATCGTTGACACCGCAGGTCGATTGTCAATTGATACCGAACTCATGCAGCAGGTTCGAGATATCTCAGACGCAATTTCTCCGAACTACACCTTCCTTGTCATCGATGCGATGACTGGTCAAGATGCCGTGCAAACTGCATCCGCCTTCCACGAGACGCTCGCGATTGATGGCGTGATCATGTCGAAACTTGATGGCGATGCTCGCGGCGGAGCGGCTCTTTCGGTAAAAGAAGTCATTGGTCGTCCGATTGCCTTCGCGTCAACCGGTGAGCGCATCGACGCATTCGAGCAGTTCCATCCCGATCGAATGGCGGGTCGAATTCTCGGGATGGGTGACATGCTCACCCTCATCGAGCAGGCCGAACAGGCCTTCGAAAAGGAACAGGCCGAAGAGGCTGCAGCCCGGCTGATGGGCGGCCAGTTCACGTTTGACGACTTCTTGGAACAGATGCAGGCGCTCAAGAAAATGGGCCCGCTCTCAGGGGTGCTCGGGATGATGCCGGGAATGCCAAAAGAACTGAAGAACGCAGAGATCGGTGACGACGCTCTCAAACCCGTAGAGGCGATCATTCACTCGATGACCCGTGAAGAGCGGGCGCGCCCAGAAATCATCAATGGCAGTCGGCGAGCACGTATTGCCACAGGTTCTGGCACCTCGGTCGCTGAAGTGAACCGACTCGTTAAACAGTTCTCTGAGATGCAGAAGATGATGAAGAAGATGGGCGGTGGCGGCGGTATGCCAGGAGGACGCAAGGCCCGCCGAGCGGCGAAGGGCATGAAGGGCAATCCGTTTGGAGGTGCTGGCATGCCGGATATGGGTGATCTCGAATCGATGCTTGGTGGTGGTCAACTTCCGAACTCGAATCCATTTGGAGATCTCGGTAAACGCTGAGTAGATCAAGCGTTTCATCTCGTTTATAGCCAACGGTGGGTATCGGCCTCAGGCGCCGATAGTCTGCGATGGTTCCTCATTGCCTCAGGAGACGGTTTAGACATGGCAGTTAAGTTGCGCCTTACTCGCATCGGAAAGAAAAAGCAGCCTCAGTACCGCATTGTTGCGGCTGATGCGCGTTCGCCCCGCGACGGACGATTCATTGAGATCCTCGGTCACTACGACCCTCGTCAGGACCCTTCAGTGCTCACCGTTGACAATGACAAGGCCGTGAAGTGGCTTTCTGAGGGGGCGCAGCCAACCGAGCGTGTTTCAAAGCTTCTTGAAATCTCAGGAGCGATGGAACAGTTCAAGTCATCAAAGGCTGGGTGAGCTGATTATGGCAGCCCCAACCGCTGCAGCAGTTCTTGAGCACATCGTCCGTTCAATCGTTGACCAGCCCGACGCTGTCAATGTTGAAGTGACTGAGTCAGGTGATCGCACCCGTCTTGATGTTCGTGTTGGGGACGGCGATCTCGGGCGTGTAATTGGTCGCCGTGGCCGCACGGCTGCGAGCATCCGTACGGTCACCCGGGCGGCTGCTGCAAAAGACGGTGTCGAAGTTGACATCGAATTTCTTGACGACTGAGTAGTCGTCGTTTGAACGGGAGTCAAGCGTGACTGACCCGAGCCTGTTAGAGGTTGGCCGACTCGGCCGAGCTCACGGTATCCGTGGCGAGATGTTTGTTTCGCTGACCTCTGATCGAGTTGAGCGGGTGAGTGAAGGTTCTTCCTTGGAAGCCGAGGGCAAGTGGTTGACCGTCGTGTCATCTCGGCCGTCTGCGGGACGATTCATTGTCAGTTTTGCTGAAATCGAATCTCGTAACGATGCCGAACAGATGACCGGAAAGGTGCTGCGCGCTCATCCTCTTGACGACCCGGAGGCTCTCTGGGTGCACGAGATGATTGGTGCAATGGTCGTTGATGTAGAAGGGACGGAGTGGGGAAGGTGCGTGGCAGTTGTCGCAAACCCCGCTTCAGACCTCATCGAACTTGATAGCGGTGCACTTGTCCCATCGGTGTTTGTCGTCGAGTCAAGCGCAGAGAACATTGTGATTAACCCGCCCGAGGGCTTATTCGAACTTGGTGGAACCACTGACGGTGCGTCATGAGGATTGATGTCTTCACATTGTTCCCGTCGATGGTGGATGGATTCACCGATCAAAGTCTGCTCGGCAAGGCTCGTGAGGCCGGCTTAGTTGATCTTCGCTGTCATGACCCTCGTGATCACGCAACGGACGTCCATCGCACGGTTGACGATGCACCCTTTGGTGGCGGAGCCGGAATGCTGATGCGTCCCGAGCCCGTCTTTGCTGCCGTTGAGGCTGCCAATCCGCCTCGACCTCTGCTGCTGTTGTCACCTGGTGGGCGAACCTTTGATCAGAGGTACGCAAGCGAACTCAGCGAACTTGATGGGTTCAGCTTGCTCTGCGGACGTTACGAGGGTGTCGACCATCGGGTGCGTGAGCACCTCGTCGATGGCGAGATCAGTATTGGTGATGTTGTTCTGGCCGGTGGCGAAGTTGCTGCATGTCTCATCATTGAAGCAGTGACCCGGTTGCTGCCAGGGGTGATGGGTAATGACATGGGCCCACTCACAGAGAGTTTTAGTGATTCTGGGCTTCTTGAGGAACCGCAGTACACCCGGCCAGCAGAATTTCGTGGGTGGGAAGTTCCAGACGTACTAAGGAGCGGGAATCATGCGCTCATTGAGCGTTGGAGGCGAGCTCAAGCGCTTCACAGAACCGTTCGTCACCGTCCAGATCTCATTGACGCTCGAGGTGGACTTTCGGCAGATGACGCTCGTTTGTTGGAAGAGTTCCCACCCACCCCGTATCCTTTAGCGGCCGACCCGGATTGAGCCGGGTCACCCCGAAAGATCAGGAAGACTCATGAAGACCACCGATTTCATCGATCAGGACTCGTTGCGTACGGACATCCCCGAATTTGGACCGGGAGACGAACTCAAGGTGCACGTCCGTGTTGTTGAGGGTGGCAAAGAGCGCGTCCAGGTGTTCCAGGGCAACGTCATCTCAATTCGCGGTGGTGGCCTGCAAGAGACCTACACCGTTCGTAAGTTGAGCTACGGCGTAGGCGTTGAGCGCACATTCCCAATGCACACCCCGACCGTTGCCAAGGTTGAAGTTGTGAAGCGTGGCGATGTTCGTCGTGCGAAGTTGTACTACTTGCGTGATCGCGTCGGTAAGTCTGCGCGCGTTCGCGAAAAGCGCGAATTCTGATTCTGCTCCGCTCGTTCTGAGCACCCCCATCGACCGTCACGGTCCTTTCATCGGACAAGGTGGTGGTTGTTGTCGTCTTCTCATCGGCATGGCATGCTCGCTGAGCGTCGAGTTGCGTTGCAGTACGAGAAGCAAGGATTTGTAGTTCTTGACCGCAATTGGCGTTGTCGCTTCGGTGAACTTGACCTCGTCGCAGCGAATTTGTCCACGCTCGCAGTTATCGAAGTGAAGTGGCGTCGGTCGAATGATTTTGGTGGCCCTGCGGGTGCAGTTGGGTCGGTCAAGCAGTCCCGCATTAAGGCTGCGACTGAATCGTGGTTGATGAGCCACCCAGCGTGGTCCCAGCGAGATGATGTAGCGATTCGTTTCGATGTTGCAGCGGTTACTGGGGGAGTGATTGAGGTGTTTGAAGCGGCCTTCGAGTAGGTGGTTAGCCGAAGATGCCCCACGCGAGCAATGCTCCGGCAACAACAAGTGCACACGCAACAAATAGATAATCGCTTGGTCGAGCAGAGAATTTCCGGTACGGGTTGAAGCCCATGGGTTCAGTATGGCGGTGAACATGGTGATGATGCACCGGCCATTACCGTAGGGGTGTGAGCGCACATCGTCGATGGTCCACCGTGAGGTGGTTGATAGTTGCATGCTGCGTGTTCGTTATTGGAACAGGGTCGCCGGTATCCGCGCAAGAATCTGATTCTGAACCCGACGATGATGCTGTTGTTGTCGAAGATGTCGAGACTGCGCCGACACGTCCTCTCGTTGAGGTTCCGGTGGGGTGCGAACCGTGGCAGCTCGCTGATGTGGTCTTCATAGGGTCTGTAGTTGCTCGCGATTCAAAGACAGTGCGCTTTACTGACATCACGGTGCGAGCAGGAGACGACACGCTCATCTCAGCTGGAGGCACCGTTGACATTCGCTTTGGGTATGACGCCCAATACGTCGCTGAGGGCGAGACGTACCTTGTCGGAGCAGACGAGCACCCTGACCTCGGAATTTTGGTCTCGAAACTTACTCAGCCTCCCGTTGATTTTGCCGGTGACGAGATCGTCGGGGTTTCGGAGAATGATGTTGAGTGTCCTCAGGCAGAGGATCCGATCATTACGTTGAACGCTGACGGATCACCAGTCGACTTTTCAATCATTGATCCGCTGTTGGCGAAGCGTTCAAGCATTGCGGGGGCGTTACTGGTGCCGTTCACCATTGCAATGGTGGTCATCTTCCTACTCGCCATGCTGCGGCTGTCCTCACAAAGTCTTATTTCGAGTTTGCGGGACCTGCGTCGACCGAGCAGGCGTTAGGACGCCGCGCTCGTTGCGAGCGCCCGCAACTCTGAGACGGCTGCGGCAAGGCCGTCGGGGTGCCGATACAGCGCCGTGCCTGCGATCAGCACATTTGCCCCCGCAGCAGCGGCCCCCGCAATCGTTGCCGGACCAATTCCGCCGTCTACTTCTAGGTGGATCTCGTCACCACGGCCGGAGTCCTCGATCATGTTGCGAACTTCGCGAATCTTTGGCTCCATCGTCGAGATATACGCCTGCCCGCCGAACCCTGGGTTGACAGTCATCACTAAGACGAGATCGACCAGGTCAAGAACATGTTGAATCGCTGAAGCAGGGGTCGCTGGGTTGAGCGCAACTGCAGCGGTTGCACCGAGTTCGGTGATGTGGGCGAGGGTGCGGTGCAGGTGGGTGCACGCCTCAGCATGAACGATGAGACGCGAGCATCCGGCCTCGACGTATCGACCAGCAAGTTGGTCCGGGTCGAGCACCATGAGATGTGCTTCAAACGGCACCGAGGTGTGGGCGCGCGCAGATGCGATCACGTCAGGACCGAATGTGAGGTTAGGCACAAACTGTCCATCCATTACGTCCCACTGGATGAGATCAACCCCGGCTTGCTCGAGTGCGACGACTTCTTCGCCGAGACGTGAAAAGTCAGCAGGGAGAACTGAAGGGGAGATGAGAATTGGGCGTGCCACGCATTGAACCATAGTTGGGAGATCGGGCTCACCTACGTTGTGGGGATGCAAGATGATGCATCACTCCGTCACTCCGGCATTGCGATCGAGCGGATTGTTGCCGGTGGAGAGGGTCTCGGCCATCTTGCTGATGGACGGGTTGTATTTGTAAAGGGTGGGGTTCCGGGTGACGTCGCAACGATCGATCTTGTTGATGATCGACGTGATTGGGCTCGCGCCGCGCTGGTGAATGTCGAGGTCGAATCGCCACAACGTATGGAGCCAACATGTCGCGCTCGACGTAGCGGCTGTGGTGGCTGCGACTGGGCTGAAATTGGGGCAGAGCACCAACTTGGGCTGAAGGCTGACATTGTGACTGAGGCACTGCGCCGAACCGCCCGAATCGAACACCAGCCGATGATCGGGGCCTCAGTTACTCGTAACGGGTACCGATCTGGTGTGAGAGTGGTAGGTACCGCAAGCCATCAAGCCGGGTTCCGGCGAACCTCAGATGACGAAACTATCGCTGCTGGCCGCTGCGAGATTGCAGTTCCGGTGCTTGCCGAGATGATCGAATCAATCACCATTGACCCAGGTCTCGAAGTGACGCTTCGAGCTTCGGTGGCAACGGGTGAGGTAACAGCTCGCTGGGATGAGCGACTCGGAAACGTTGATGGTCTGCCATCAAGCGTTGACATCGGGTCCAGCGCGTCACTCATCGAACGGGTCGCTGGAGTTGACTTTGTCGTGAGCGCTGGCTCATTTTTCCAAAGTGGCCCCCAGGCTGCAGACCTTCTCGTTGATGCCGTCGCTCGGTTCGCGCCTGAACTCTCATCGGCGAGAGCGGTCGTCGATGCATATGGGGGAATCGGACTGTTCGCGGCAACCGTCGTGTCTCCTGAGTCTGACGTCTGGGTGGTGGAAACATCTCGGTCGGCCCTATCTGATGCTCGTATCAATCTCGATGGGCGACCAGGTCGAACTCAACTCGTACGCAGCGAATTCGGAAAGTGGCGCCCGACGCGTGGTGATCTTCGTCCCGAGGTCATCATCGCTGACCCTGCGCGAACCGGGCTGGGGCGACCAGGAGTTGCTGCTGTTGTGAGGTCGCGCCCAGAGGTACTCGTATTGGTGAGTTGTGACCCCGTGTCGTTTGCGCGTGATGCTGCGTTGCTCGAAAAAGAGGGCTTCGGTCTAGAGCGATGTGAAGTACTCGATCTCTTTCCTGGTACCCACCATGTCGAAGTTGTCTCGCGGTTCGTTCGTGCTGGCACACTTACGGCGTGAATCATGACAGGGCAACGATGTTCGATGTAGAGGTCAGTGACGAGGTCGCAACTGCGCTGAGCGAAGGCCGAGCCGTTGTGGCGATGGAGTCGACGATCTTCTCGCATCTTGGTTTGCCCTCACCAGCGAATGAGGAAGCCCTTGCTCGGTGTGAGTCGGTGGTGCGAGCGGCTGGTGCGGTTCCTGCTGTGACTGCAGTGTTTGGTGGAGTGGCGCAAGTTGGTATTGATGACGCCTCCCGTGAGCGGGTGTGTGGCCCGGCCAAGAAGATGGCCGAACGTGATATCCCGGTCGCAATCGCCCAGCGATGGGACTACGGGGCAACAACGGTTTCAGCCGCCCTCGCCCTCGCCGAACGTGCCGGCATCAGCGTGTTTGCTACCGGCGGCATCGGAGGGGTTCACCGGGGTTCAGAACTGACGGGCGATATCAGTGCTGATCTCGATGCGATTGCGCGTCGAGCATTGGTGACGGTGTCAGCAGGAGCAAAAGCATTCCTCGACCTTGCCCGCACGCTTGAGTACCTCGAGACAGCTGGCGCTCCCGTGCTTGGCTGGCAGACCGATGACTTCCCGGCGTTTTACACGCGCTCATCGGGTCTCAGCGTTCCGCACCGTGTTGACTCGGCTGAGGTTGTTGCGGCGATCTATCGCAATCGCACTCGCAATGACCAAGGGATGCTGCTCACAGTTCCTATTCCTGAGTCAGATGCTCTCGATGTCGATCACTTAGATGCTGTGTTGACAGCAGCTCTCGATGAATGTGAAGCGCAGGGTGTTCGCGGTGCCGCAATCACGCCATTCGTGCTGGGGCGTATTGCCGAAGCCACCGATGGTGACAGCTTGCCGGCAAATCTTGCGTTGGCAGAGCACAACGCAGAGATCGCAGCGCAGGTGGCGGTCGCAATTTCTCAAGATACTTAGCCCTGAAGTCGTCGAGGCGACGACTCTCATTCGCTCAACGTGGGTCAAGTCTGCGATTATCGGGGCATATGACCGTTGGCTTCGACCCATTTCTCTCAGATTCAATTCTCCCCGATGATTCTGACCTCACACCGATTCACGATCGTGAATATCGGGTTCGGTCGTATCGCCTCAGCCCAGATCGAATTCTGATTCGAGGGGCTGTTCGCGACCAGAAGCCGCCGGGGCTGTACATCTCACATGACCCAGATCCGATCACTGTGCATCACATGGTGGTTGAACTTGAGGTGTCGTTCCCTGGACTTGAAATTTGTCGCGCCGAGGTCACGTTCAACACCTTCCCGCATACAACGTGTTCGGTAATCACCGATCACTACAAGAAACTTGAAGGCCTTTCGATCGCTCGGGGCTTTTCGAACAAAGTGCGTGAATTATTCGGTGGCCCGCGAGGCTGTACTCACACGACGGCGTTGCTGCTGGCAATGGGCCCGGTGGCTGTGCAGTGTGCATGGTCGATGCGAACCTTCGAGGCCCCTGACACTGATGAACCTGCATTGAAGATGGGCTTTAATCGCGACCCTGACGATGATTCGTGGAAGATGAATACGAACACCTGTCACGAATGGGCTGAGGATGGACCGGCATATGCTCGGGCAGCGGCAGGGCTGTCGTGGGGTGTGCCCGTATTCATGCGTGAACGGGCAGAGAAGTTTGGAATCGAGGTCGGGGAGCCGCAATGACAGAACATGATCCATTTGGCTTGCGGTCACTTACCGTTGAGCGACTTCGGTCGACCCCCGGGGTGAAGTGGCAGCAGCATCCTGACCGTCTTGCCTCATGGGTCGCAGATATGGACTTCCCAATGGCGCCCGCAATTTCTGAGCGCCTCGGGTCGATTGTTCAACGTGGAATGGTGGGCTATCAGAAGTGGGGTGCTGGGGCATCTCCAGCCGGATACGCATTCGTCGACCGCATGGCAGCAAAGTATGACTGGAACATTGATGTTGAGCGTGTCCATGACCTTGCCGATGTGCTGCAGGGTGTTCGTCTAGCAATAGGCATGCTCACCGAACCTGGAGCAGGTATTGCGCTCCATACGCCGGCGTATCACCCATTTCTGCATTCATTGACCGATATGGATCGCCGGCTCGTTCATGCGCCATTCAATGTTGATGAACTACGTGAAGTGATTGCGGCTGAGCGTCCGGCGGCGTTACTTCTCTGTCACCCTCAGAATCCGACGGGACGAGTATTTGATCGCCCGCAGCTTGAAGCGATTGCTGACATCGTTGAAGAATTCGATCTCATCGTGATTTCTGACGAGATTCATTCTGATCTTGTGTATTCACCCGGTCGACATATTCCGTTTGCGTCGTTGAGCCCCGAAATGGAGTCTCGGACGATCACTGTGACGTCGACATCGAAGGCGTTCAACTTGGCTGGTCTGCGATGGGCGGTGATGCATGTCGGCATTGAGCGCTTTGACACCATGCTGCGCAGTTATCCGAAACACTGGTTTGGTTCGCCAAATATGTTCGGAGTTGAGGCCGCCGTTGCGGCGTGGACCGAAAGCGACGATTGGTTGGCTGCGGTGATGGGCGTGCTCGATGAGAATCGTCACCGTTTAAGTGAATTACTTAATCAGCAATTGCCAGGGGCGCTCTACCGGGTACCTGATGCGACGTATCTTGCGTGGATCGATTGCTCGATGCTGGGTGAAGGTGACGCCCCGTTTGAGCTCTTTCAATCTCGAGGTGTGGAACTCAGCCCAGGAACCCAGTTTGGGGCAGGTGGCTCAGGCCATGTGCGCCTGAATTTTGCAACGAGCCCTAGCGTGCTCGAACAGGTCGTTGCGACGATGGCCGGCGGGTGAGGGCTCAGACGGAAACTGAACGCTCTGAGGCTGCCTCGTCAGTGTCGCTCTTCTGAGGCGCTGCTGTGGGTGCAGATGGATCTCGGAAGTAGAACCATAGGCACGGGATGAGATAGGCAAAATAGGCAACAAAACGGATGCGCTCGGGGCTCTTATGCCAGCCGAGAAGGCCTTTCAAAAAGTCGTATGACGTGCCTTCCGCAAACGCTCCTGATTCGATGGTCCAGACCGGTGTTGCGTACCAGGAGCCGTTGAGTTCAAAGAGTTCACGTAATTCGTGAATACCTTTACCGAAGAGGCCTGCAGCGAAGAGCACGAGGAGCAGGCCGGTCCAGTTGAAGAAGGCTTTGATATCAACCTTGGTGCTTCCCGCATAGAGAACTACGCCAATAACTGAGGCAATCACAAGACCGATAAGACCCCCAATGACAACCGATGATCCTGAATCGGATGCTGTGTCTGCTCCGAGCAGGAAGAGCGCCGTTTCGAATCCCTCTCGACCAACTGCAACGAATGCGATGAATGCGAGAGCGAAATTGGATTTGTCAACTGCTTCGTCGATTCTGCGGTGGAGGTCAGAGGCAATTCCGCGGGCGTTGCTGCGCATCCAGAAAATCATCCATGTCAGCACGGCTACCGCGAGTAGGGCGAGAACACCTTCAATGGCTTTCTCCCACTTGCCTTCGAACTCGCCAACAAGTTGACGGAACGCAACACCAAGAATGATGCTCGCCATTGCGGCAGCAAGGACGCCAACGGCAACTGGCCCTTTGCGGTCGGCTCGGCCTGTTTTATTGAGGTAGGCGAGCATGATCGCAACAACGAGTGAAATCTCGAGGCCTTCACGGAGGGTGATAAGCAGACTTGAAGCCATGGATGCAAATGTTAAGCATGCTTATCATCGGTTCGCAACTCATGCCTGAATGATTTCCGACGCGCACATCAACCGCCGGTAACGGCAATGATGATGGTTGTCGTTGCGAAGATGAATGGGAGATGACATGGCAAATCGGCTCGTACACAAATCAGCGTTCGTTGTAGGTGGTAATAGCGGAATCGGATTGGCAATTGCGGCGGCCTTCGTTGCCGAAGGTGCACGGGTGACGATTGCTGGCACGAATGCGACAAAGAATGCAGCGGCTGTTGATCAACTCGACCAGCTGGGCTCCGCTGAAACGGTTCGTGCAATTCAACTCGATGTGACAGATCGCACCGGGTGCTTTGAAGCGGTCAACCAGGTGGTTGAGACCTCGGGCTCAATTGATGTTCTCGTCAACGGAGCCGGCATTTATGCCTCTCGCCAATTTGAGGCATTTACTCATGACGAATTCTCAAGAATTCTGGACGTGAACCTTCATGGACCGTTTCACCTCACCCAAGCCGTGCTGCCGCATATGAAATCTCAGCAGTGGGGGAGGATCATCAACATTGGCTCGTCTGCAGGAAAGTGGGCATCGCGAAATCAGTCGGCCTACAACGTGTCAAAGCATGGTCTCATCGGGATGACGCGCTGTGTTGCGGTTGAAGTTGCTGGTACTGGCATCACGGTGAATGCCCTGTGTCCGGGAATGGTGGAGACCGATATGTCAGATGCGCTTGAGCGTGAGCAGGCTGACGCGTCGGGTACGACGCCAGAGACGGTGAAGGCCGGGCTGCATGGTCGAATTGCGATGGGTCGATACCTGCAGCCCGACGAGATGGCCGGCCTTGCGGTGTATCTCGCGTCGGACGAGTCGAGTGGGATGACCGGTCAGTCGATCATGGT